>Ga0193965_1000098_pt1 | contig 30314 bp, 24 predicted proteins | sample FB_8_MG_FD_140330 | JGI IMG/M metagenome (GOLD analysis project Ga0193965, IMG submission 140330) | Microbial mat bacterial communities from the Broadkill River, Lewes, Delaware, United States - FB_8_MG | ecosystem: Environmental > Aquatic > Freshwater > River > Microbial mats | place: USA... | reverse complement strand
CATTTTAATTCTATATCAAAAAAACTTTCAAAAAAAAGTATTAATCTTATTACTTTAGTTAATAAAGAATATTCTAAACAGCTTAAATACCCTTTTTCTAAAAAGTTTTTACAAGAGCATTATGTAGCAAATATAAATGTTGACCCTTTATTATTACTACAATTAGATAATTATAATATAGAAGATATTGTAAAAAAATTAAATAAAAAAGAGTATATAATTTTGGAAGAGTTAAATTTATTAGTAACTTCTCAAGATATTATATCAAGTAATAAAACATTTATAGGAACTTCTCTTTTATTTAAAGATATATCTACAATAAGTTTAGATAATATTGTTAATATTGAAAATAGATATAATTTATATAATATTATTGGTATTTTTATGATAATATTTTTATATTATCTTATTACAAAGTTTAATACAACAAAAGAGGATAATAAAAGCAGTTTAAAAATTATGGTATATATTACAACTGTTTTTATAGTGTTGTCATTAGGTATATATATTATTTTAAATAATATTTATAAAACTAATATATCAAATTATATTGAGAATAAAAAAAATAGAGCGATATCTGAATATCAAGATATTTATAATCAAAACTACAATATTGCAAATGTTGTTTATGAGTTTATTGTAAAAGATAAAAAAACTCTTGAACTTTTCAAAGATAGAAAAAGAGAAGAACTTATCCGTTTTTTACAACAAAGATATCTTTATATCAAAGATAAATTTGAAGTAAGACAACTTCATTTTCATCTTAAAGATTCTAGTTCTTATATAAGAATGCATAAGCTTAATAAATATGGAGATAGTTTAAAGGGAATTAGAGAAAGTGTAGAATATGTAAATGATTTCCAAAAACCTTTTGATGGATTTGAAGAGGGTAGAATTGTAAATGGATTTAGATTTGTTTATCCTGTATTTTATAAAGATGAGCATATAGGAAGTGTTGAGGTTAGTTTTAGTGGATTATCATTTTTGAAAAAATATATAAATACTTTTAAATATAAAAATATAGAATTACTAATTTCAAAAGATGTAATTGATGAGAAAATATTTAATAGTGAAAAAAATCATTATATTAAAAGTTTTATAGATGAATTTTATTTAGAAAAAGAGATAGTGACTGTAAAAAATAACAAAGAGTATAGTTATAATATAAAAAAATATTATAAAGATACAGCAAAAAAAATATATAAAGGAAAACCTTTTGTTGAACATATTCCTGAATTAAATAAGTTCAATATTTATATCCCTTTAGTAAATAAACTTTCAAATAAGTCAGTGGGAACTATATATATATCTACAAATGATATATATTTAAAAGAACAATATATACATTTTTTAATTTATCTTATATTTTTATTAATTATTTTACTAATTTTAATGGTTTTTATATATAAAGAGATAATATCTAAAAGAGACCTTAGAATTTCAAAAGATATGACTCAAACAATATTAGATTCACAAGAGAGTTTAATATTTCTTATTAATAAAAATAAGATAGTAAGTGGAAATAATAGTTTCTTTAGATTTTTTGATATCAAAGATATTAAAAATTTTAATGATACACATAACTCTATTTCTAATCTACTTTTAGATAAAAATAGTATAAATAATAACTTAACTAAATTTGAGGATAATATATCTTTAATTAATTATTTCTTAAAAAATCATAAAGATAATATTCTTACAATTACAAATCCTAAAACTAAACAAGAGCATATATTTAATTTATATATTAAAAAACATATAGATGATGAAAACCTTATTATTATATCTCTTATTGATATAACAGATATAAAAAATATGGAAAAACAGGTTTTGGAATCTGAAAAGATGGCTAGTATGGGTGAGATGATAGGTAATATAGCACATCAGTGGAGACAACCATTATCTATTATATCTACAAGTGCTACAGGTATGGCTATGAAAAAAGAGTTTGGTGTATTAGAAGATGAAGAGTTTTTTAAAAATTGTGAACATATAAACTTAAATGCTCAATATCTATCTAAAACAATAGATGATTTTAGAGATTATATAAAAGGGGACCAAGTAGCTATATCTTTTAATTTAAAAGAAACAATATTAAGTTTTTTAACACTATTAGATGCAACAATTAAAGATAATAATATATCTATTATTTTAGATTTAGATGAAAAAATAGTTATAAATGGTTTTCCAAAAGAGTTAGTTCAATGTTTTATAAACATATTAAATAACTCAAAAGATGCATTTAAAGAGAGAGATATAAAACAAAGATACTTTTTTATTAGTAGTAAAATAGAAGATGATGAGATTATTATTAATTTAAAAGATAATGCAGGTGGGATACCAAATAATATTATTTCAAAGATATTTGAACCATATTTTACTACAAAACATAAATCTATAGGTACAGGAATAGGATTACATATGACTTATGATATTATTAATAAAAGTATGAAAGGTAATATATCTGTGTCAAATAGTAATTATGAATATAAACAAAATGAACAAAAAGGTGCTGAGTTTATAATTAAATTACCGTTGAAATTATAAATAAGTTTTTTTATACCATCTACAAAATAACCAAATAGCATAAAAATGTTGTTTGAGTTTATTTTGTTTTGCATTTTCATAAATATATTTTATATACTCGTTATTAAATAAATCAGTTTTATTATTTACATATATTATATCTTCTAATAATTTATTATTATATTCTAAAAATAACCACTCATTAAAAGGGGTATTAAAACCTTTTTTTGTTCTATTTATTATCTCTTTTGGGATATATTTAGAGGCTACTTTTTTAAGAAGGTATTTATTTGTATCTCCAACTTTTAATTTTGTATCAATTTTAAAAGAGTTATCAACTAATCTATAATCTAAAAATGGGTTTCTAACTTCAATAGAAGATGACATAGATATTCTATCTACTTTACTAAGTAAACCATCACCTAGCCATATCTTAATATCTATATAGCTCATCCAATCTACACTATTTTTTTTAGGTTGTTCTTGCTTAAAAGTAGCTACTTTTTTTAATAGTTTTTTTCTTTGTGAAGATGTGAATATTTCACCAAAACTATTGTATATAGTCTCTTTTTTTATAACTCTTCTTAAATATTCAGCCTCTTTATTTCCTCCCATAGATGATATTATATTATTTAAAAAGCTATTTTGTTCACTAGATAAACTATCTTTAAATTTATAATAATCTAAAAATTTACTATAGTTATCATATCCCAAAAAAATTTCATCACTTCCTTCTCCACTTAAAACAGATTTTATATTACTGTTTTTGATAGTTTGCATCAATGAATAAAGTGGAATTGCAGCTGGGTCTGCATGAGGTGTTTCTAAATGTTCAAATACATTTTCTAAATTTTCTATAAAGTGATTTTGAGATATCTCAAGAGCTGTATGGTTGCTTTTTATATCTTTTGCTACTATATTTGCATAATCTAGCTCACAATATTTTTTATTTGTTTTATACCCTACACTAAATGTATCTATTTTACTATTTGATATTTTTGAATATATGGAGCTTATAAGGCTACTATCTATTCCACCACTTAATAATGTCCCCATTTTAACATCACTTTTAACTCTTAAATTTACACTATCAATAAGTATATCTTCTATATTTTTTAAAGCTGTAGTTTCATCAAAAATAGATTTGTGAGTTTTTATTTTATAATATTTTTTTATCTCTAATTTATTATTTTCTATAATCATATATGAAGATTTATCAACTTGTAAAATATCATTATAAAATGTATTTGGAGATAAAGGGATAAAATATTGAAGATATTGAGAAAGTGCTACTTTATTTAGATTTGGTGTATATCCAATTATTTTTATAATAGGTTTTATCATACTTGAAAATATAAATTGATTATTTTTAAAATAATAAAAAAAAGGTTTTTTCCCATATCTATCTCTTGCACAAAAGTATTTATCTTTTTTTATATCATAAATAGTAAAAGCAAACATTCCATTTAAAAGATGTAAAAAGTTAGTATCATATTTTTGATAAAGTCTTATTAATATTTCTGTATCACTTTTTGTTATACATTTTATACTTTCAGATATTATTAACTCTTTATAGTTATATATTTCCCCATTAAAAACAATAATAATATCATCAAATATCATAGGTTGATTTGCTTCATCATCTAAATCTACAATAGCTAATCTTGTGTGGCCAAAATATTTCTCTTTTATATTAAAACTATTTACAAAATCAGGACCACGATGGTTCATAAGTTTTACTTTATCTAAAAAATTATTAACTTTAAAATTTGTTCCTAAAATACCACACATATTACAAATCTATCCTTATTTATACTTAATATTAATTTAAGCATTATATATAAATAAACTTAAAGATAATATCACTATAATTATATCGATTTAAAAACAAGGAAAAAAAATGGCAAAATATGATGCTCTATTTGAAGATGAAAACGATATATTTGGAGGAAGTCCTAAATCAAAATTTTGGGATATATTAAATACAGCAAGTGATGATTTAGTAAAAGACCAAATGGATCAATTTTTTGAAAGATTTACTGTTATGGAAACATTATTAACTAAAGAGTATGGTGAAGATGGTTTAGATAAAGCTATTGCTCAATATAGTTTTGAAAATTCTCAAGAGTTAGAATACAATAAAAAAAGTACTTATGTTGAACTAACTGGTGAGATTGTGTGTAGGTTAGATTCTTAATAATATGGAAGAACTAAATCAGGTTAAAGAAAAAATAAAAGAGTTTATTACACAAATAGATGATAAAAAAAGTTCTCATCTATTTGAACTTTTATCTGAAGGTAAAATGCTTCGTTCAAAGTTGATACTTAAAATTGCAGGTGTATCTAAGGATAGTATAAAACTTTGTGCTATTGTAGAGATGATTCAATCTGCATCTTTATTACATGATGATGTTATAGATGAAGCTGATACAAGAAGAGGTAAACCATCTATTAATGCTTTGTTTGATAATAAAACTTCAATTATGTTTGGAGATATATTATATTCAAAAGCATTTACAGAGTTATCTCAAATGGATAAAGATATATCTTATTGTATATCTAATTCTGTTACACTTTTAAGTATTGGTGAGATGATGGATGTAGATTTGACAAATAGTTTTAATACATCTTATGATAAGTACTTTGATATGATTTATAAAAAAACTGCATCTTTAATAGAAGCTAGTGCAAAATCTGCTGCTATTTTAGCTAATAAAGACTCTGAATCTTTTGCTCTTTATGGTAAGAATTTAGGGCTTGCTTTTCAGATGATAGATGATGTTTTAGATATCACAGCTAATAGTGAAACTTTGGGAAAACCTGCTATGTTAGATTTTGTAGAGGGGAAAGTAACCATACCTTATCTTTTATTATATGAAAGATGTGAAGATAAAGAAAAATTAAAATCTTTTTATAAAACACCATTAGATAATACTCAACAATCTTGGATAAAAGAGCAGATGATAAAACATAATGTTTTAATAGATTCTATCTCTCAAGCTCAAAAATTAGGTTTAGAAGCTATAGAAGCTATTAAAAATGATGATAATGAAGAGTTAAAAGATATTATGAAACAGATGATTTTTAGAGAATTCTAATTATTTTCTTAAAGAGTAATATTAGATATTATTTAACTTTTTAGATTAAATATATTTAATGTACAATCAATAAAATTAAAAAAACAAAGGAAAAATATGCCAAAAATAAATAAATATGTAGATATTAGTGAAGTAGAAAGAGAAGCAAAAAAAGATTTAATAGATAGACATAGTCCATTTATTACTTGTGCAGATACAGCTACAGCTGGAGAGCCATTTGAAGTAACTGTTAAAATGGGTAATGAATATACACATCCAGATGATTTTGACCACTATATAGAATCAGTTACACTATTTAATGGTGAAACAAAATTAGCACAAGCTAGTTATGTTCCAGGAACTTTAGGTAATATAAAAGCTCACAATACAACAACTTTTACAATTATCCCAACAGGTAAAAAATTAAATCTAGTAGCTCATGGTTATTGTACAAAACACGGTATTTGGGAAGGTACAGCAGTAGAAGTTACTGTTAACTAATTTTTACTTTTTTGATACACTTTAAATAATAGGGTTTTTAATCCTATTATTTTTTTAGACTTTTTTAATAGTCATAAGCTACTTTATATTTAGGGTCATCTTCCTCATAAGTGCAAAACTGTTTTGCATCATTCATAATATTTTTACACTCATCACTTAAATGTCTTATTCTTATAGATTTTCTAGCTTCTTTATATTTTTTAGTTATTGCATCAATAGCTTCAACACCACTTATATCCATAACTTTAGCATCTTTAAAATCTAAAATTACAAGTTCTGGGTCATTTTTTATATCAAATTGTGAATTAAAAGATGTAACACTACCAAAAAATAAAGGACCATCAAAATCATAAACTTTAGTATTTCCATCATCTTCTATGTGTGTTTTTGAAACAACTTTTGCATGTTTCCAAGCAAATACTAAAGCAGATATAATAACACCACTAATTACAGCAATTGCTAAATCTGCAACAATAGTAATAGATGTAACTGTTACTAAAACAAAAGCATCACTTCGTGGCATTTTTGTAATTCTTGCAAAACTAGACCATTCAAAAGTACCAATACTAACCATAAACATAATACCAACTAAAATAGCAACAGGAATTATATTTAAAATATCTGTTAATGTTGCAACTAAAAGCATAAGTCCAATAGCAGCTACAATTCCTGATAATCTTCCCCAACCACCACTTGTATAGTTAATAATAGATTGACCAATCATAGCACACCCTGGCATTGCCCCAAACATACCACAAGTTATATTACCAGTTCCTTGAGCTATACACTCTTGATTTGCACTACCTCTTTTTCCACTAATCTCATCTAAAACAGAAAGTGTAAGAAGTGATTCTATCACACCCACAAGTGCAACAATAATAGCATAAGGTAATATAAGAATATATGCATCAATATCAAATATAACAGTTGGAATTGAAAACTCTGGTAACATTCCTTTAAAAGATGCTAAATTTGCTAAATCTCCTACTAGTTTTGTTTCAACTCCTGTAAAATAAACAATAAGTGTAAAAACAATAATAGCCACAAGTCCACCTGGAATTGCTGAAGTTATTTTTGGTAAAAAGTACATAGTAGCCATAGTCCCAGCTATTATAATATACATAAGTATCCCAGCATCATCAAGAAATTTAAATTGACTCATAGCAATTACAACAGCTAATCCATTTACAAATCCATGAAGTGCAGGTTGTGGAACTAATCTTATAAATTTTCCCATTTTAAATGCACCTATAGCTATTTGAATAACACCTGCAACTATAGCAGTAAGAGTAATATATTGAACTATCCCATAAGATAGTTCAGCCCCTGTTAATCCTTGTGCTTCAAGTATAGACTTAGCACTTAAACTAACACCTACTAAAACAATAGCAACAGCCCCAGTAGCACCACTAATCATACCAGGTTTACCACCCATAATAGCAGTTATAAGTCCTAATATAAAAGCTGCATATAGTCCAACAATTGGGCTAACTTGAGCAATAAATGAAAATGCAATAGCTTCAGGTACTAATGCAACAGCAACAACTAAACCTGATAATATATCATTTTTAGCACTTGATCCAATAAGATGGTCTTTAAAATTTAACAATTAAGTTCCTTTTTTTAGTATTATTAAGAATGCGAATATTACTACAAATATACTTTAAAGCTTATTTAGATAAAATAATGTTATGAAAAATAACAACATTTTAATAATTGACTCAGACACTGCATTTAACGATGGTTTATCAAGTAAGTTTAGTACATTATGTTATGCTGTAACTCAATCTTATGATATAGATAAAGCTACACAAACTATTGAAAGTAAAACAATTGATTTTAATTTAATTATATTTAGTTTAGATATGAATTCCAATATGTCATTTATTAGGTTTATTCAAAAAAATAGTAAAGCTAAAATTATTATTATTAGTAATAGTGATGATTGTGAAAAAAGAGATGATTATTTTAGAAGTGGAGTTATTGATTTATTTTTAAAAAAAGATAAATTACAATATATTGTTGACGATATTGATGCTTTACTAACTAGAATGGAAACTAATAATGAAGAGAATATTCTTGTTATTGATGATTCTAAAGTTGTTTCTTTTCAAATTAAAAATCTTTTAGCTAATAAAAATTATAATGTATTTACAGCTTTAACAGCAAAAGATGGATTAGAGATTATTAATAAAAATGAATTATCCTTAATTATATTAGATATGGAACTTCCTGATATGCACGGACTTGAGGTTATGCAAGAGTTAAGGGATATGTATATGATTAATAACTGCCCTATTTTAATTATATCTGGTTCTACAAATCCTGTAATTATTAGTAAAAGTTTAAAGCATGGTGCATCTGATTTTTTAAATAAACCATTTTTATATGAAGAGCTTTTATTAAAAGTTGATTTGTTAATAAAATCAGCAAAATGGCAAAGAACATTAAAAATACAAAAAAAACAAATAGAGGAAAATTTACAAAGTTTTGAGGCTTTAGTAAATTCAACTATTGAAGCTCTATTTATATTTGAAAATAATATATGTATAGATATAAATAATGTTGCTATGGACCTATTTGAGTATAAATCAAAAGATGATATACTTTATAAAGATATATCTGAGATATTTATGAATTTATCTTCTGAAAATGTAGATATATTACAAGATAATTCTGTTAATCATAGTTTTGAAGATAGTTTAACAAAAAGTAATAATACTAAGTTTGATGCTCAAATTAAAGAGAAAAATATACAATTAACTCATAAAGTATTGAAAATTATAGCTATTATAGATATAACAGAGTTAAAACAAAAAGAGTTATTATTAAATAATCAAAGTAAAATGGCTTCTATGGGGGAGATGATAGGAAATATTGCACACCAATGGAGACAACCATTAACTGCAATTTCTGTAGCAGCTGGTGGTATAAAATTAGGTTATGATTTGGATATTAATGATGATGATGAGGTAAAAAGAGAACTTGATAATATTGTTGATAACACAAAATTTTTATCAGATACTATTGAAGATTTTCAAAACTTTTTAAAAAATGATAGACAAATGAGTATTTTTTCTGTGAATGATACAATTGATAAATCTATATCAATTGTAAGTGCAAACCTTGAAGCAAGTGAGATAAATATTATTAAAGAGTATGAAGATAATATTAAAATTAATGGAATTTCAAATGATTTAGTTCAAGTTTTATTAAATATAATTAATAATGCTGGAGATATATTAAAATCAAAAAAGAATATTAATATAAAAAAATATATTATTATTAACACAAAAAAAGAGGATAATAACTTAATACTTACTATACAAGATACAGCAGGTGGAGTGCCTGAAGATATTATCAATAAAATATTTGAGCCATATTTTACTACAAAACATCAGTCTAAAGGTACAGGTTTAGGATTGTATATGACCCATAAGCTTATAGTTGAAGGGATGTCTGGAGATATTAAAGTTGTAAATAATGAGTTTACTTATGAAGGAGAGAGCTATTTTGGAGCAAAATTTATAATTAAACTTCCTATTAGTTAATTATAAAAAAGGATTTTAATTGAAAAAAATAGTACTAATTAGTTCAATTATTATTACTCTAATTATTTTATTTGGACTATATCAAATTGAGAGAAATAATATAAAAACACAAATATATCTTGAGAAAAGTAAATCTTTAAAAAATGAGATAAAAGAGTTGATTGCTAAAAAGCAAGGTTCAACTTCTGCTTTGACTTATATTTTGAGTAAAGATAAAACAATAATAGAATCTTTAAAAACAAAAAATATAAAGCTTTTAAATTATAAAGAGCTTGTTAATGGACTTGCTGATTTTACAGAGTATAAAAACTTATGGATACAAATAGTTGATAAAGATGGGTATAGTTTTTATAGAAGTTGGACAAATAAAATTGGAGATTCTGTTTCTAAAGTAAGATTAGATATAGCAAAAATATTAAAAGACCCAAAACCTATGACAAATCATATAAGTACAGGTAGATTTGATATGACTTTTAAAACAATATATCCAATTTATGATAAAAATGAACTTTTAGGTGTAATCGAGATGATATCACATTTTAATTCTATATCAAAAAATTTAAAAGATGATAATATAGAACCTATTATGATAGTTGATGAAAGTTATACTAAAAATTTTATTAAGCCTTTTAGTGGTCTTTTTATAGGAAATAATTATGTTGCAAATATTGATGCTTCAAAAGAGTTAATGAAAAAAATAGAAGATAATGGAATTTTAAAGTTTTTAAATATTACAAGTTATCTAATATTTGAAGATTATATTGTTACTACTTATAAAGTTAATAATATTCAAAATAAACCTATGGGTTTTTTTGTAATGTTTTATAAAGTAGATGATATTGATATAGAAAAATTAAATGATTTTGATATTTTGTTTTTAAAACGAACTATTGTTTTACTTATTTTATTTATGCTTTTAATAACTTTTTTTATAAATAAAAAATTTATAAAGAATCTTAATGAAGAGGTTTTAAGACAAACCAAAAAACTACAAAGACAAAAAAATAAATTAACTAATCTTGTTGATGCTCATAATAAAAATGTTATTTTTTCAAAAACAGATTTAAAAGGTAGAATTATATATGTAAGTGATGCTTTTTGTGAAATTAGTGGTTATTCTAAAAAAGAGCTTTTAGGAAAATATCATAATATAATAAGGCATCCTGATATGCCAAAAAAGTTTTTTGAAGATTTATGGAGAGAATTAGAACTTGAGAAGTCTATAGAGTTAGATATTAAAAATATGGATAAATATGGTAATTTTTATTGGGTAAAATCAAAATTTGACCCTGTTTATAATGAAAAAGGTAAGCATGTAGGTTATAGTGCAGTAAGAGAAAATATAACATCACAAAAAGAGGTAGAACTTTTACAAAAAGAGATAGCTGAAACCCAAAAAGAGGTAGTTTTTAGAATGGGTGCTATTGGTGAGAGTAGAAGTAAAGAGACGGGAAATCATGTAAAAAGGGTAGCTGAATATTCAAAACTATTAGCTACATATTATGGATTAAGCGAAGATAAAGCTGAAATGTTAAAACAAGCATCACCTATGCACGATATTGGAAAAGTTGGAATACCAGATAAGATTTTAAATAAACCAGGTAGATTTGATGATAATGAGAGAGAGGTTATGAATAGTCATGTAGATATAGGTTATGATATGTTAAAAGTATCAAGTAGACCTTTATTAAAAATGGCAGCTGTTGTAGCTTACGAGCATCATGAAAAATGGGATGGAACAGGATATCCAAATAACTTAAAAGGTGAAGATATAAGCATATATGGTCGTATAACTGCTTTAGCTGATGTATTTGATGCTTTAGGTTCTGATAGATGTTATAAAAAAGCTTGGGACGATGAAAGAATATTTAAAATGTTTAAAGATGAGAGGGGTAAACATTTTGAACCAAAACTAGTAGATATCTTTTTTGAACATAAAGATGAATTTATAGAGATTAGAAATAGTTTAAAAGATGTGTAGTATCTTTAATTAATATTTTTTGGTTATAATATATTTATAAATTTAAATAAGGATATATAATTATGGGTAAAATATTTGTAGATGCGTGTAAAGGTTTAGATACACCATATACTCCAGTATGGATGATGAGACAAGCAGGAAGATATCTTCCTGAGTATATGGCAGTTCGAGCAGAAGCTGGAAATTTTTTAAATCTTTGCCATGACCCTAAAAAAGCAGCAGAGGTTACAATTCAACCATTAGATATAGTTGGAGTTGATGCTGCTATTTTATTTAGTGATATTTTGGTAATTCCAGATGAGATGGGAATGGATTTAGAGTTTATTAAAGGTTTTGGACCAAAGTTCAATGACCCTATAACTTGTGAAGCTGATGTAGATAGATTAATAGGAGGTAAAGAGGCTAGTAGTAAACTTACTTATGTTTATGAAACAATTGAACTTTTAAGAGAGCAACTTGATGCAAGAGGTGATGATAAAGCACTTATTGGTTTTACTGGTGCCCCTTGGACACTTGCTACTTATATGATAGAGGGGCAAGGTACAAAAACTTATAACTTATGTAAAAAAATGATGTACTCAAATCCTGATTTATTACATAAAATACTTAGAAAAGTAACAGAAGTAGTTAAACTATATATGGAAAAGCAAATTAAGTCAGGTGTTGATGTTGTTCAAATATTTGATTCTTGGGCAGCTGCGATTGAACCATCTAAATATAATGAATTTTCATGGCAATATATGGTGGAAATAGCTGATTATTTAAAGTCAAAATACCCAGATACTCCTATTATTATGTTTCCAAAAGGTGTAAGTGCTTTTATATCATCTGGTTTAGTATATGGTAACTTTGATGTATTTGGTGTCGATTGGGGAACTCCAATGGCATTAGCTAAAGAAAAACTAGGGAGTCGATATGTACTTCAAGGAAATATGGAACCATGTAGATTATACTCAAAAGAGGAAACAACAAGATGTGTAGAAGCTATTCAAGAAACTATGGGAACTAAAAGACATATTTTTAATTTAGGTCATGGGATACTTCCTGATGTTCCTGTTGAAAATGCAAAACATTTTGTAAGTGAATGTCAAAGAGTAAGTAAAGTTTAATGGATATTATATTTGGACCAGTTCCATCTAGAAGATTTGGGATAAGTTTGGGGATAGATTTATCTCCAAATTTAAAGCAGTGCAATTTTGATTGTTTATATTGTGAATTAACTTATGCTAAAACTATAGATAAACAAATAGAAAGTATATCTATAAAAGATATTATATTAGAATTAAAACAAAGTTTAGAAAATCATAAAAAGATAGATGTTATAACATTTACTGCAAATGGTGAACCAACTTTATATCCATATTTAAGTGAGCTTATTGATGAGGTAGATAAAATAAAAGGTGATATCAAAACTCTCATACTTACAAATGGTGGAAATATATATAATCAAGAGATACAAAAAATATTAACAAAAATAGATATTGTAAAAGTATCTTTAGATTGTGTATCTCAAAAATGTTTTAAAAAGTTAGATAGAGTTGATAATTCTGTAGATTGTTCAAAAATAGTAGATGGACTTATTGATTTTCGTTCTCTTCATAAAAATCAACTTATATTAGAAGTTCTTTTTGTAAAAACTTTAAACGATAACGATAAAGAGATAGAACTTATAAAAAATGCTATAAAACAGATAAAACCAAATAGAGTAGATATTGGAACTATTGATAGACCTCCTGCTTATGATGTAAAGCCTATTGATTATGAAACATTAATAGATATTGCAAATAGATTTGAGGGTTTACCTGTAACTATAAGTTGTAAAAATAAAAAACAAAATCAACAATATTATAGTGAAGATGAGATAATAAGACTTTTAAAAAGAAGACCTTTTACAAATGATGATATTGAAAATTTATTTAATAAAGAGTCTAAAAATAACTTAAATAAATTAATTTTAGAGAAAAAAGTTAATATAGTTTCTAATAATAAAGTTGAATTTTATAAAATTTAGAAAGAATTTTGAAATTCTTTTTAAAAACCCTTGACATTAAAAATAAACTTTGCTATAATTCTGCCACACAAAAAGAGATGCAATCTTTTTTATTCCGGCATAGCTCAGCGGTAGAGTAGGTGACTGTTAATCATTTGGTCCTTGGTTCGATCCCAAGTGCCGGAGCCACTTTTTTAAAAAGAATACAATACCATTAAACCAAAATCAATATTAATTTTACTATGATTACCTTATCAATTAAAATAAGGAAAAATATATGCATATAATAAAAGAACATTTAACACACTATAAAAAAATAGATTTAGATGATGATATCTCTATACGATTTTTTTATACTTTTCAAGATAGAGCAAACTTAGAAAATAAATGGGTTATAAAATCACACTCTATGAAACAATATTCTATATTAGATAAACATGGTCTTGCTTTGATTTTAAAGCTTCATAATAAAGATGTAAATAGATATAAAGAGATTAGAGGTAAAGTTACTGAAAAAGGTTTTGAAAAAATAATAATTAAACCAAATGGTAAAATAAAAAGAATATTTGAAGAGTTAGAAGATTACTCTAATGATAAATTATAAAGATAAAATTTTATATCTCTAATTAACTTTATTAATCTTAACAAAAAGAAATTTTTGATATTATAAAATTTATATACAAAATAATAAAAGGAAAATAATGTCAGATATATTAAAAATAGGTAAATATGAACTTAATAGTAGATTAATAGTAGGTAGTGGTAAATATGATTCTTTTCAAACAACAAAAGATGCTACACTTGTAAGTGGAAGTGAGTTAATAACTGTTGCTATTAGAAGAGTAAATATTACAAATCCAAATGAGGAAAATTTACTTGACTATTTCAAAGATACAAATGTAAAATTATTACCAAATAGTGCAGGGTGTTTTACAGCTGATGAAGCTATTACAACTTTTAGACTTATGAGAGAAGCTACAGGTATTGATTTAATTAAATTAGAAGTTATAGGTGATGCACAAAAAACATTATATCCAGATGTAATAGAAACTATAAAAGCTTGTGAAGTGTTAAAAAAAGAGGGTTTTACAATTATGGCATATACAAGTGATGACCCTATTATTGCAAAAAGACTAGAAGATGCTGGGGCTGATGCTATTATGCCCTTAGCTGCTCCTATTGGAAGTGGATTAGGTATTCAAAACCCATATAACATAGCATTTATAAAAGATGCTGTAAATGTTCCTGTTATAGTTGATGCTGGTTTAGGTTGTGCATCTGATGCAGCTGCTGCTATGGAGTTAGGAGCTGAAGGGATTTTAGCTAATACTGCAATTGCTCAAGCTTCTAATCCTATGGCTATGGCTGAAGCATTTAAATATGCAACAATTGCGGGAAGATTAAGTTATAAAGCTGGAAGAATAGCTAAAAAACCTTATGCAACAGCATCTTCTCCAATAGACGGATTGATTCAATTTTAATATTTAAGAAGAAATTTTAAAATTTCTTCTTAAAACCCTTGACATAATTAAAAAAAAATACTATAATTCCCTCACAAAAAAAGATAAGAACATTTATCTATTTTTATTCGGAGTGTAGCGCAGCCTGGTTAGCGCACCTGGTTTGGGACCAGGGGGTCGGAGGTTCGAATCCTCTCACTCCGACCATCTTTTAAATATTAACAAAACTTAAATAAAATGGTAGGTATAGCTCAGTTGGTTAGAGCATCTGGTTGTGGTTCAGAGGGTCGCCGGTTCGATTCCGGTTACTTACCCCATTTTAGGTTTTTAATATATCTTCAAAATAAAAAATCAAGACTAATAAAATTTTAATTCATTAACCTTTCAATAATAACACCATTATCTTTTAGAAACTTAGATACTATATCTGAATTTGTGTGTTCATAAGGTCTATCATATACAATTCGTTTTATACCACTTGCAATTAAGTTTTTACTACATTCACTACAAGGCTCTAGTGTTACATATATTGTGGCATCTTTTATACTAATACCCTCTCTTGCTGCCCATATAATAGCATTCATCTCTGCATGTATCTCATATGTTTTTGACCAATTGTGATGCTCTTTTGTATATTCATTATTCCAATGGCTATTACAGTTTTTATACCCAGCTGGAGTTCCATTATACCCTGTACTTAAAATTCTACCATCTTTTACTATAACAGCTCCAACTTGTTTTGATACACATTTACTAGCACTTGCTATCTCTTTTGCTATATTTATAAAATTTTTATCACTAATCATATCTCTATTTTCCTTTTTTTATTTATATTTAATTAGAACAAGCTAAATTAATCTCTTTTGCTATATCTTCTAAGTCTATTATTTTATCTATAACACCTGATTTTATAGCATTTTTAGGCATACCAAATACTTTTGAACTTGACTCATTTTGAGCCAAAGTTTTACCACCATTTTGTTTAATATTAGAGATTCCCTTAACTCCATCATTTCCCATACCTGTTAATATAAATGCAATACTATTTTGCTTAACCTCATTTGCAAGTGAATTAAATAGTATATCAATACTTGGTTTATGAAAAGTATCCATATTATCATTAGTTATTATAATTTTATAATTATTATTTTCACAGTTTTTTATTAATATATGGTTATTAAAAGGTGGAAAATATATTGTATTTTGTTTTATTATCTCATTATTTTGTGCAATTTTAATACTTATGACTGATTTTTCAATTAGTTTTGGTATAAAAGTTGAAGATAAATCTCTACTTGAATGTTGAACTATTAAAATAGGAGGGATATTATTTGGTAAAAGTTTTGGTATAATTTTTTCTAAAACATCTAATCCACCAGTTGAAAGACCTATTGATATTACTTTTTTATTATATCTACTTTTTATTATACTATTACTATTTGAGATTTTAGATTTTTTATTAATACAAACCTCTTTATTAAGTAAATTTATAATATCTTTACTATTTTTTATATCTAATTTATTACTATTTACAATATTTATATTTTTATTAATATCTAAACCAACTATTTTTATATCAGATATTATAATATCTGGAATATCTTTAACTATTTTTAGTTTCTTCTTAGCAAATTCTAAATTATTAGCAGTCCCTATAATATTAAAGTTATGTGTATCATCTAAAACTTTTGTTAATTGTGTTCTGAAAACTACAGAGCTATTTATAATAAATATATTTTTGATTTTTTACACCTTATAATTTTTTATATATACTTGGTTTGATTTGTACAACTTTATTTGTAATACGGTCCAAAGATTCACTATGTCCCATAAATAAATAGCCATCTTTTTTAAGATGTTTTAATACATTATCTACAATTATTTTTTTATCATCATCATTAAAATATATAATAATGTTTCTTAAAAAAATAAGGTCAAAAAGTCCTATATCAATATTCTTTTGTTCAATTAAATTAATATATTTATAATCTATATTTTTTTTTAAATTATCTTTAAATTTAAAAAAACCTTCATCTTCATTTATACCTTTATAGCAATATTTTTTTAAATACTCTATAGGTATTCTTTTTGAATATTTTATAGGATAAACACCTTTTTTTGAATATTCTACCATATTATTATTTATATCACTTGTTAATATTTCCCAATTTTGATATGAACTTAAATGATAATCTATATCCATAGCAATACTATAAGCTTCAGCTCCATTAGACCCAGCTGCACTCCAGCATCTAAACTTATCATATTTTATTTTAGGTAAAATCTCTTGTTTTAAAAAAGTAAAATGTTTCTTTTCTCTAAAAAAATATGTTTCATTTATAGTGATTTCATTTATCATAATTTGTATATCTTTTTTATTATCTTTAATACTATTATAATAATCTCTAAATGAATTTATATTTTTTTCTATAAGAATATCATATAACTTATTTTCTAAATGTATTTTATCATTTTTTTGTATATCAATACCTGAGTTTTTATGAATTAAATCCTTTAATAAAATAAATTCTTTATTTGATATATCTATTTTTTTACTCATATTATTTTCTTATACTCTTAAAAATACTCTCTTTTAAAGCATTTAAATTTAATTTATCTACAATTTGCAAAGCTCCCAAATCTTCTATATTTTTAGATATAGCATCTGTTGACATATTTGTATGTACAATTTTAGGAATAATTTTATATTCTTCATTTTTATTTAAAGCATTTAATAACTCTATACCATCCATTACAGGCATCTCTATATCTGTAATAATCAAACCTATCTCATCTAAATTAATATCTTCTAAAAACTCTAATAATGCTAATCCATTATTAAATATGTGATAAGGTATATTTATTTTATCCATTAATAACTCTATTTGTTTTTGAATAAGAACACTATCTTCTGCAATTAATATCTTTTTGAAATTTAAAATATTTTCTTCATTATCTATTTTAATATCTTTTAATATATCTTTATTCATATTTAATATATTTGGATATATATCTATAATTAATTGGTCAAAGTCAAATATATTACAAAGCTTCTTTTCACCATTGACATTGATTTCAGCAGAGTAAGATATTTTTTTATCCCTTTGTGTCCCATCAAACATACTATCTAATTCAATAGTTTGAATACCTATAACACTTTTAACAAAAAGGCCAACTCTTGTATCTGAATATTTACATAAAATTATTAAAGGAAGTTTTTTATCTTTTTCAATATTAATCCCTAGCCAATCATCAAACCTTACCATTATAATAATATTGTCTCTTATTTTAGATACACCTAAAGTTAAATCATCACTATCACTACTTTTTACTATCTCTATATTTTTATTTTGTATTAACTCTTCAACCTTAGCTACATTTATAGCATAAAATTCATTGTCATAATTTTGAAATATTAGGTATTGACTTGATATATTTGTTTTTCCAGTAATAAGCTCTATTAACTCATCATAATAGATTTTATTATTATCCATTTTTAATTTCATATTATCTCATCTTCTATAACTTTTGATAAATCATTAAGATTTAAAATCTCTTCTATATTCAATATTGATATAAATTGATTTTCAAATTTTGCAATATTTTTTATAAATCTTTTCTCTATATTTGAACCAAATATAGGACTAGACTCCAAAGATGTTTTTTCTAGTGAATAAACTTTATCAACTTTACTAACTGTTATCCCTATCTCATTTATTTCACCTTCATAAGATATAGATAAAATAATAATAGATTTTTTATTACAATCTAAGCTTTTATTTAATCCTAATCTTTTATTTAGAGATATTACAGGTATAATATTACCTCTAACATTTAACACACCCTCTATAAAATCTTGCATTTTAGGTATATATGTAACCTCTTCATAAGGTATTATCTCATAAATTTTTATAACATCTAATGCAAATATATCATCTTTTACATAAAATGTTAAATATTGACTATCTTCCATTAAAAATCAATCCAGTTAGTCGATTTTTTATTTTTACTAGAAGAGTTATCATCTAGTATATCATTGCTTTCTAAAATCTCATTATTATTAATAACAATATCTTTATTTGGAATATTTGAAGTTTTAAAATATTTCATCATTAATGATAATCTTTTTGCTTCTGTTAACATATTATTACTATTTGTTGCTAAATTTTCACTATATTTTGCATTCTCTTGTGTTGTTCTATCAAGATTTGTCATAGCATCGTGAATTTGTTTAATCCCTATATCTTGTTCTTCAGAAGCTGCACTAATCTCTTCTATTAATAGAGTTGTTTTTTCAGTACTTGGAACCATCTCATTTATAAGATTACCAGCTTTTCTACTCTCTTTTACACTTGTTTTTGATATCTCACCTATCTCACTTGCAACATTTTGAGACCTCTCTGCTAGTTTTCTTACTTCAACTGCAACAACCGCAAAACCTTTACCATGTTCACCTGCTCTTGCTGCTTCTATTGCTGCATTTAAAGCTAATAGATTTGTTTGATATGCTATATCTTCAATTTGTTCAATTTTATTAGCAACCTCTTCCATTAAATCCGCAGTTTTATGTACAGCTTTACCACCTTCAACTGCTATAGAATAAGCTTTTTGGGCCATCTCTGTTGTATGTTTTGAATTATTTGTACTTAAATTTATATTTCCAGCTATCTCTTCAACAGCTACAGAAGTCTCTTCTAAACTATTTGCTTGTTCTAAACTAGATTCAGATATCTCTTGTGCTGTATCTGCTACATCATTTATACCTATTGTAACATCATGAGATATTTGATTTACACTTGAAACAACTGAATCAAGTTTTGATATAGTTGTATTAATAGCATCTTTTAAAATTAAATATTCACCTGCATAATTTTGTTCAATTCTTATAGTTAAATCACCATCTGCTACTTTTTCCATAGTATTATTTATATTTTTAATTATATCTTTAAAACTAGATACAACTTCATTTAATCCAAATGCTATACTTTTCATATCACCTTTATATACAGAAGTATCTAAAACATAATCAAAATTACCTCTTAATGATGAATGCACACTATCATTAAGACCATCTAATATAGAAGATAAAGAATCAGATAATTGATTTGTTGCTTCTTTTAGTGTATTAAATTCTCCTGTAGTTTCTTTCGTATATTTAGCTTCAAAATTTCCATTTGATAAATCTGTATAAACTTTACTCATATCTTTAAAAGTAGTACTTAAATTCAAAGAAAGATTATTCAATAACTCTTTTAATTCAACTAAAGATTTATTATGTGGATTTATATTTAATTGTGTCCCAAAATATCCATTTTGTAAATTTTGTGTAAACTCTTTAGATTCTAAAATAAATTTTTCATCTTGTTTTAATTCATTATTTAATTTTTTCATATATTCATTATACATATGAGATACATCTGCTATCTCATCTGTTGAATGAACTTTTATTAAAATATTAGAGTCTGTATTATTTCTAAGTAATTTTTCAAATCCTTTTTTTAGTTCATCTATTGGACTTGATATTCTTTTTATAAAATAAAATAAAATAATAAGAGTAATCCAGCCTAAAATAGTTGACCATACTATACTAGTTACTATAATTGATTCTATTTTTTCATCTGTTTTATTAAGAGAAAAAGTTAAATCAATAACACCAACAACATCACCAATTTTTTGATTTGTATGACAACTAATACATTCATTTGTAGCTATCATAGGTTTTATCATTCTTAAATTATGATTATTCTCATCTTGAAACTCTTTTATTATAGTTTGCTTGTTTTTAAATACTTCTATAGTCTCTTTATCTGTTGTGTATTCTGAATTACTATTAAATAGATTTATAAGGCTTTGACTTTTAGCTACAATTAAATTTTCAACACCCTCTATCTCTCTTGTTTGATTTTCAACACTATTCATTAAATCAATATCACCAGTTGTCATAGCACTTCTAAGAGCTACAAATATAGATTTATTCATCATTGTTACATTATCTTTAGCTGTTTCTAAGAAGTCATTTTTTATATGAATAGTATTTATATATGCTATAGTTAAACTGCTAATTGTCATTAATATAAATATTGTAATTAGAATTTTATAAATAATTCTACTTTTGATTAATTTTATCATTTTTTATCCTTTTAATTTTTGTTTGTTAATATATCTTAATAATAATGGTATATCTAAAATTAAAGCTACTTTACCATTCCCTAATATTGTAGCTCCACTAATGCCTTTTAAGTTTTGAAATATTTTTCCAATTGGTTTTATTACTGTTTGAAACTCCCCTAATAATTCATCTACAATTAAACCAACTCTTAAAGTTCCAAAATTTACTATAACAATATTCTCTTTATTTGAAGTTGATTTATATCCAAAAAATTCTTTTAAATCTAAAAGTGGCAATACACTATCTCTTAAATTTATAAAGTGATTTACCTCTACAAACTCTTTTACATCTTTTGTTAATTCTATACACTCTAATAGCATATCTAAAGGTATAATATAAAAATCATCTTCTAGTTTAATCATAAAACCATCAATAATAGCTAATGTTAAAGGTAGTCTAATTGTAACCATCATACCTTTATCTTTAACACTATTTATCTCAATAGTTCCCCTTAGCTCTTCAATATTTCTTTTTACAACATCCATACCAACACCACGACCAGATATATTTGAGATATGGTTTGCAGTTGAAAAACCAGCTTGCATAATAAGATTATAAATTTCATAGTCTTGAAGTTTTTTATTATTTGAAATTAACCCTTTTTGTATAGCTTTCTCTAAAATTTTATCTTTATCTAGTCCTCTTCCATCATCTGTTATTTGTATAAGAACACTATTAGATTCATTACTAGCTTTTAATTTTAAAATAGCTTTTTTATTTTTACCTTTATTAGTTCTTTCTTGAATAGTTTCAATTCCGTGGTCTATAGAGTTTCTAATAAGATGGATAAGAGGGTCTGAAATTTTTTCAATAACAGTTTTATCTAGTTTTGTTTCACTACCTTCAATAACCAATTCTATATCTTTATCTAAAGATTCAGATAAGTCTCGCACAACTCTTTTGTATCTTGTAAACGTATCTCCAACTGCTACAAGTCTTGTTTTCATAGATATCTCTCTTAACTCTTCTATCATTTTGGATAATTGGTGTACAGATTCATTTAAATCTTTATCATTTATTCTAATAGAATGTTCTACAACATTGGCAGTTGAAATAACCATCTCACCTATTAAATTAATTAAAGAATCTACTGTTTTAGATTCTACTTTTAAAGTAGTAGATTTATTAGGAGTTATTTTAGTTGTTATATTAATATCTTCATTTCTATTAATATTTTTTTTATCTAAATCTATTTTATTATTTTTAGGAATATCTTTTTTAGGCTCTTCTACTTTGGATTGTTCTTGAACTTTTTTATCTTGTTTTAAATACTCTTGAAGGATTTGTTTAAAAGCCATAGTTTTATTTTTTAATTCATCATCATATAACTCTTTTCCGTTATTTTCAATAATAGAATCAATGAGAGTTCCTAAATGGTCTTTTACTTTTAGCAATATTGTAATTATATTATTATTTATCTCAATATCATTATTTCTTATTTTATCTAAAAGGTTTTCTACAATATGTGAAAATTCAATAAGTATAGAAAAATCAAACATTCCAGCTCCACCTTTTATTGAGTGTGCAGCTCTAAATATAGCATTGATACTCTCTTTATCTACTCCATTATCTTGAATATTTATTAAAGAATCTTCCATATTTTCTAAAAGTTCCAAGCTTTCAGCATGAAACATATACACCATATCTTCACTTATTAAATCATCTTCCAAACTAGCAACCACCCCTAATAGTTTATTTTATTATTTTATTACAATATAACTTATTAATAGCTTTTTAGTTATAATATAAAATAAAATAGATAAATGGGAAAAATATGAACTCTAACACAAAGCGAATATTATTTGTAGATACAGATAATCAGATAATAGATTTTTTTGAAAATGAATTAGTAAAGTTATTTGTTGATATTAAAATATTAAGAGCTAGTAGTTATAAAGAAGCTTTAAATTATATTTTAGATAAAAATAATCCTATTGATATATCATTAGTAAACTATGTTATACCAAATGTAAAAGATGGTCTATTAGTTGATTTTATACTAAAAAAAGATATACCAGTTATTGTTATAAATAATGAACATGATTTAGATAGAATAAATAAAATAGTTGAATTAGATATAATAGACTATATAGTCAAAACACCAAATGATAAATATAAATCATCTATAAGTAATATATCAAGGGTTTTAAAAAATTATGATACAAATATTTTACTTGTTGATGATTCCCCAATGCAATTAGAGATGGCAAAAAAGATGATTAAAAAATTAAAACTAAATGTTATAACTGCAAAAGATGGAAAAGAGGGATTAGATAAATTAAATAATTTTGAAGGTAAAATCTCTTTAGTTTTAACAGATTATCATATGCCTATTATGGATGGTTTTGAATTAATAACCCATATTAGAAAACAATATAATAAAGATGAATTATCAATTATTGTATTAAGTGCAAATGACTCTCCAGAAATCCCAACTCGATTTATAAAATTAGGTGCAAATGATTTTATATCTAAACCATATAAACAAATAGAGATTAGTACTAGAATAAATTCAAATCTTGAGATTTTAGAACTTTTTCAAAAAACAAAAGATATGGCAAATAAAGATTTTTTAACAGGGGCTTTTAATAGAAGGTATTTTTATGATAGTGGAAATTCTATTTTTTTTAAAGCAAAAAGATATGAAAAAAATTTAGCAGTAGCTATGTTTGATATAGATAAATTTAAAAATATAAATGATACTTATGGGCACGATATAGGAGATATTGCTATTTGCGAAATGGTAAATATTTTAAATAATAATTTAAGGGCATCTGACCTTATGGCAAGATTTGGAGGGGAAGAGTTTTGTGTTTTATTAGAAGATATAACACTTGAAGATACCCAAAAACTTTTTGATAAAATTAGAAAAATATTTAAAGATAATGTTATTGTAGTTGATAAAGTAGAGATAAAATACACAGTTTCTATTGGTGTTTGCTATGGATTGTACGATAGCTTAGATATTATGGTAAAAAATGCAGATAAAGGTTTATATTATTGTAAAGAGAATGGAAGAGACCAAGTCGCAATAAACAAATAAATCATATTTCTAATTATTAAGGGGTTTTTTGTTAGAATATAGCTTAATTTTACAAAAGGATTTTTAAATATGTTTAAAAAAGTTTTTTCAATATTGATACTCTTAGTATCAACAGTTTTATTAGCTCAACCAAATCGTGCTGAGGTAATATCAGCTATTAAATCTAACCCAGCTATTTTAAATACTCCACAAGCTCAAATGGAGATGCAAAAAGCAGGTGTTGATAGACAAACTGTATTAGATAAAGTAAATAGCTTGAACTCTACAAATACAAATAATAGTGAAAATATTCAAGATAGTAGTGAAGTATCTAATGATATTGTTATAGAAGAAAATATAAAAAATGATATAAATAAAAAAGGTGACACTAAAAAAAGTTCATATATTAATCCTTTTGAGTATCAAAATAATAACAAAGTATTAACACAACTAGCAACTAAACAATCAATAAAAATAGATAAAGAGTTAAACAGATTTGGAGTTGAATTCTTTAAAAATAAGAATAGCTTAAATTCTAACTCTTTATCTGTTCCTGATTATTATATATTAAATAATGGAGATATTATATCTATTTGGATATATGGAACTATAGAGAAACAACTTAGTTTAAAAATTGATAATAATGGTAATATTAATATTCCAAAATTAGGACCTGTTAATGTGGTTGGAAAACAATTTATTGAGATAAAAAAGAAGTTAGAAAAAATGCTTAATAAAACATACCCAACTAGTGAAACTCAAGTAAATATAGAAAAATATTCAACTGTACAAGTTAATTTAGTTGGTGATGTAAAAGCACCAGGTTTATATAATATAAATGCCTTATCTACTGTTAAAGATTTATTAATAAAAGCAAATGGTATAAAAGAAAATGGAAGTTTAAGAAATATTATTATTAAAAGAGATAATAAGGTTATAGGTGTAATTGACTTTTACAAACTTTTACAACAAGGTGATTCAATATTAAATATAATATTAAGGTCTAATGATATTGTATTTATACCTAAAGCAAATAAAATAGTTTCAATAGGTGGTTATATCTCAAATCCAGCTAAATACGAGTTACAAAATAGTGAAACATTATTAGACTTAATTAAATTCTCTGGTGGTTTAAAATCAGATGGTAGTAAGTATGGTTTTTTAGTAAAAAGATTTATTGATAATAAGTTAATTAAAACTATTGAAGTTGATTTTAAAAATGCATCTAATTTTAAATTAACTAATAATGATTATATTCATGTATATAAAATAGATAAGGTTCATAATCAAAGTATTTATATGTATGGAAATGTAGTAAGACCAGGTGAAAAAGAGTTATTACAAAGTAATAGTTTAAAATTATTATTTCAAGCACAAATAAAAAAGTTTGGTTTAAAAGGTGTTTTCTTAGATAATACTTTATTTGATTATGCTTTAATTAAGAGACAAACTAATAATTTAAGTACTAAAATACTAAGATTTAATTTAGGTGATATAATAGATAATTCTAATAATAAAGATGTAAAGCTTTTTAATGATGATAAAATATATATATTTAATAAATATAATAGCTCTATTGTACCTTATGTTACTATAAAAGGTGTTATCTCCAAAGAGGAAAGAGAAAAAATATTAAAAGAAGAAAAATTAAAATTAGAAAAGCAAAAAAATATCAAATCTGAAGATGAAGAAATAAAACTTGAAGAAGAAAAAGAGGATATAAATACTTTAGATAAAGAGATAGGTGGTTACAAAAAGTATAACTATTATAAAAATATGAGTGTAAAAGATATTATTAATATTGCAGGTTATAATAAAACTATTGGAAATAAACCTTATTCAAAAATAAAAGTTACAACTTACGATTCTAAAACTTTAATGCCAAAAATATTACTTGTTGATGAAAATTATATTTTAGAGCCATTTGACCAAGTTGAATTATTTGATTACTATTATGATAATAAAATAGAAACTTTTTCTATACAAGGTGAAGTGAATTTACCAAATAGTTATAGTTTAAACAAAGATATGACACTATTAGATGCAGTTGAGATATCAGGTGGTTTTACACATAAAGCTTATAAAAATAGATTTGAAGTAGTAAGATACACTGTTACTAATAATGATAGAAAAAGAGATATTATTGATATAAATTTAGAGCAAGCTCAAAATTTTATACTTAAAGATTCTGATGAGGTAACTATATTTAGAATTCCAAATTGGTATGATAGAAAAGTTATAACCTTAAAAGGTGAAGTGAAATTTCCAGGTACTTATACTATTAGAACAGGTGAAAAGCTTTCAAGTGTTATTAAAAGAGCTGGAGGATTTACACAAGAGGCATTTACAGAAGGGGCTATTTTTACAAGAGAGCAGTTAAAAATAAATGAAAAACAAAGAATGGATGAGTCTATTGCTAAGTTAAAACAACAAATTACTTTTTTATCAACAAACGGTAGGGAAGTTGGTGCAAAAGAGTCATCTTCATCTGAACTTGTTTCAACTATTAAAATGTTAGAGCAACAAGCAAAAGATTATAAAGCATTAGGAAGACTAGTTGTTTATTTAGACAAAGATGTAGAAAAGTTTAAAAATAGTGCTTATGATTTAAGATTACAAGATAAAGATACACTTATAGTTCCAGGATTTAATGATACTATTTCAGTTTATGGTGAAGTTATGAATCCTAGTAGTTTTGTTTTTGATGAAAAATTAAATAGTACTAATTATTTAGAACTAGCTGGTGGTTTAAGTCAAAGAGCAGATAATGAATCTATATATATGATTTTAGCTAATGGTGAAGCAAAGAAATTAACAAAAGGTTATTTTTACGATGATTTTAATCAACCGATCTCAAGAGGTTCATCTATTATTGTACCAATGGAAATTAATAGAGTATCAAATGTATTAATGTGGAAAGAGGTTAGTCAAATAGTTTATCAATTAGCAATAACAGCAGCATCTCTAAACACAGTTGGGGCAATTTAAAAAATAAAAGGAGATAGATATGACACCAGAAATTTCTTATATATTTGATACATTTTTTGCAATATTTGCATTTGTATTAATTATATTTATGGTTCCAGGTTTTGCAATGTTAGAAGCTGGATTGGTACGAACAAAAAATGTAAGTGCAGTATTAATGATGAATGTTATGATTTTTTCAGTTGCTTCTTTATCATTTTTACTTATGGGATATTCAATTGCATTTGGTGATTTTGGTTCTGATAGTATGAGTTCTTGGGCTTTATTTTTATTTCAGATGGCATTCGTTGGAAAAGTTATAAATATTATGAGTGGAGGTATTAGTGAAAGAGCAAAAATAATACCTCTTTCTATATTTACAATTATTATGGCTGCTATTATATATCCAATTGTTGTAAATTGGGTATGGGGCTCTAATATGTTAAGTGATACAATATTTGATTTAAATATGTATGATTTAGCAGGAAGTACAGTTATTCATTCTACTGGTGGTTGGGCATTAGTTGCTGCAATTTTAATAGTGGGAGCTAGAAAAGGTAGATATCCAAAGTCTGGTGGAGTAAGGGTAATTCCAGCATCTAATATACCACTTGTTACTTTGGGTGCATTTCTTTTATGGATTGGTTGGTTTGGATTTAATGGTGGAAGTGTGGGAGCTATATCCTCTAAAGAATCAGCTGATGCAGTTGCTCTTACAATTTTAAATACAAATACAGCAGGTTTAGCAGGAGCAATTGTATCTGTTTTTTTTATGTATCTAAAATATAAAAAACTAGATATTACTATGGCACTAAATGGAGCATTAGGTGGACTTGTTGCAATTACAGCAGGACCTGATCTTTATAATATATATACACCTATTTTAATTGGTGGAATAGGGGGGGCTTTAGTTGTATTTGCTGTTCCTTTTTTTGATAAATTAAAAATGGATGATCCTGTTGGAGCATTATCTGTACATCTTGTAAATGGTATTTGGGGTACATTAGCAGTTGGTATTTTTGCATCTGACCCTGCTAATTCAATTACATTTTTAGGACAACTAAAAGGTGTTATTCTTGTAGCTATATTTGCTTTTAGCTCATCTTTTATAATTCTTTATGCAATTAATAGAGTTATGCCACTTCGAATAGATAGTGATGAAGAATTAGAGGGATTAGATGTAAATGAGTGTGGAGTTGAAGCCTATCCAGAATTTAAAAGGGCTTTTTAGTTATAATTAAAAAATAAATTTACAAAGGATAAATATTATGAAAAGAGTTGAAGCAGTTATAAAACCATTTAAGTTAGAAGATGTAAAAGATGCATTAGCAGAAGCAGGAATTACAGGTATGACTGTATCTGATGTTAAAGGATATGGAAGACAACAAGGACATAGTGAACTTTATAGAGGCGCTGAATATGTTGTCGACTTCTTACCAAAAATAAAATTAGACTTAGTTGTTGAAGAGAGTAATGTTGATATGGTTGTAAAAGTTATAGCAGATGCAGCAAAAACAGGAAAAATTGGAGATGGTAAAATTTTTGTATCTCCAGTAGAAAAAATTATTAGAATTAGAACAGGTGAAGAGGATATAGAAGCGATATAATCTAAATTTGTAAAAAAGTCAGAAAAAAAAGTTAATTTAATAGAAATAAAATTCTTTTTTAGATACAATCTAAACAGAAAGATGAGTGTGATATACAAATTGAGTTTAAGTTATTAATAAATAGTGTTAGATTTCAACAAAATAGGTTACTTTATATTTTCGACCCGTCTCTAAAAAATTAGAGATATAAAAACAAAAGGATTATGCTATGGCAGATACAATTAATGGAACAGTAAAATGGTTCAACAGCGAAAAAGGTTACGGATTTATCCAACAAGATGATGGTGGAAAAGATGTATTCGTACACTTCAGACAAATTAATAACACAGGATATGGAAGAGTTTCTTTAGAAGAGGGACAAAAAGTATCTTTTGAAATCGGTGAAGGTCAAAAAGGACCACAAGCAGAAAACGTTACAATTCTGTAATTTTTTCATACACTATTAGAGTAGAGTTTTTCTACTTTAATAGTTTCACTATTTTACACACTATTTACTAAAACATCACCAAAAAATATATTATTACTGTTACAACTAAATAAGGAAACTTATGTATAAAGAGATTGCCATTATTGCACCAACTGCATCTGGAAAAACTAATTTATCTATAGAATTAGCCCATAAATTAGATGCTATTATATTATCACTTGATAGTCTATCTATTTATAAAGATATAGATATAGCATCTGCAAAACCAACTATAAAAGAGAGAGATGGTATAACTCATTTTGGAATAGATAAAGTATACCCAAATATTAATTTTGATGTGATTGAATTTATTCAAGAGTATAAATATGCAAAAGATTATGCTATTAAAAATAATAAAAACCTTATTATTGTAGGTGGAACTGGATTTTATTTAAAGTCTATGATAGATGGTCTATCAAATGTGGTTAAAATAACAGATAAAACAAAAAAGATAGTAAAAGATAAAATAAAAAACTTAAAAGAGTGTTATGATTTATTATATAATTTAGATTATAATTATATGAGTAGTATCGCTCCAACTGATAAATACAGAATTGAAAAAGCTTTGGCTATATATATTCAAACAAATATGACTCCGTCTGATTATTTTAATAAAAATAAACCAAAATCAATTATAACTAATGATTTAAAAATATTTGAAATAGAGACACCTAGAGATATATTAAGAGCTAGAATAGAAAAACGAACAAAAAAAATGTTAGAAGATGGAATTATAGATGAAGTTATATTTTTAGAAAAGAAATATACAAGAGAGCCAAATTGTATGAAATCAATTGGGATAGTTGAAACATTAGAATATCTTGATGGAAAAATAGATAAAAAAACTTTAGAAGAGAAAATATCTATACACACAAATCAATTAGCAAAAAGACAAAGAACTTTTAATAACTCACAATTTTCAAATATTTATAAAGATTCTTTAGAAATATTACCAAAAAAAATATTATCTATGGTATAATAAATCTATTATAATAAAATT
>Ga0193965_1000096_pt1 | contig 30767 bp, 28 predicted proteins | sample FB_8_MG_FD_140330 | JGI IMG/M metagenome (GOLD analysis project Ga0193965, IMG submission 140330) | Microbial mat bacterial communities from the Broadkill River, Lewes, Delaware, United States - FB_8_MG | ecosystem: Environmental > Aquatic > Freshwater > River > Microbial mats | place: USA... | reverse complement strand
TGATAAAAGTTACCTTTTTTGGGATATAGAAAATTTTTCAAGCATCTCATCAATTTTTAATGATATTATAGAGCCTAATGATATCGATGATGAGCATATATTTCTTGCAGCTAACCCTGATTCACTTTATCTTAAAAAAAATGAGTGGGAAGCAAACCTCTATGATTATGGAAAAACTTTAAACTCATTTAACTTTATAAAATGTGACCATGGAAAGAATGTTGCAGATGATATTTTATTAGAAGAGTTTCAAAAACTAAAACTTCAAAAATCAGATGTATATATTTTAACTTTTGATAGAGAACTCAAAGAGAGATTTACAGAAGTCACCCATCCAAGTAACAATCTTTTTATAATGGGAAAATAATTTACTTTTTGTGTTTAATGCTCAGTAAATATCTCTCCAAGATAAGCTGAGCAGAGATAGAATCAACTCTACCATCGCGAATATATTTCATATTCCCTTTCATCATATTCTCAGCTTCTAAAGATGTCCCCGCCTCATCTTGGTAAAAAACATCACCATCAAAATCAACTAGATTCATGAAATGCTCTATACGGCGTCTCATCTCGTCCTCAGAACTTCCACCAAGAGGTATACCTATTACAATGGCGTCAATACTCCACTCTTTTATAATCTCTTTCACTTCACTTGAGGCTTGGTTACGGTTTTTTCTAATCACAGCTGGCAATGGCGTCACAATATCTTTATGAGCTGAATAGGCTATTCCTATCCTTTTTAAACCTAAATCAATTGCTAAATATTTCATATAAACCTTTTATTTCCCCAAACAAAACGAACCAAACATCTTATCAAGCATCTCATCATTTTCAAAAGGTCTTGTAATTGAGCTCATCTCTTTTACCGCTTCATTAAGATGAAAAGAGAAAATCTCCAACTCCTGAGAATCAAGTGGATCATGTGCTTCTTCTATGTTTTGCAAAGTATTTTCAACTGCAGAGATTTGACGCTGTGAGATCAACATAATCTCATCAGAACTATTTGTTGTATCCATAATTGACTCCAGCATCTTAATAAGAGAATCAACACTCTCTTTGGAGTTAATCTTTAAATCAAACTCTATAGATTCATCAACAAATTTTGATTCTAGATCAATCTTATTTTTTATATATATAACTTTTTTCTCTTGTGCATTCTCTTGTATTAAAGACAAAATCTGCTTATCTTCAAAATCTTTTTCTCTAGAGCCATCAAAAAGCGCCAGTACTATATCGCTCGCTTCAATCGCTTCTAAACTTCTCTCAATTCCAATTTTTTCTATCTCATCACTTGCTTCACGAATACCTGCAGTGTCTACTATACGAATAAGATGAGTACCAATTTTCACCTGTTCCTCTATAGTATCACGTGTAGTTCCTGCTATATCACTTACAATTGCACGGCTGTAATTGAGTAGACGGTTTAGTAGTGAGCTTTTTCCAACATTTGGTTTTCCAACTATAGCTACTTTAAAACCTTGCATTAGACCCTCACGAGATCTTGACGCCATTAGGGTAGATTTTAGTGAGCTTGTCAAATCATTGAGTTTAGCTTTAATCTGTTCAACCAAATCCTCTGGCAAATCCTCTTCTGCGTAATCTATTGTCACTTCAGAATACGCAAGTATATGAATAATATCATCACGAACTTTTTCTATATACTCTTTGAGTGAGCCTTTCATCTGCGAGGCAAGTATTTTGGCAGCATCTTCACTTTTTGCTTCTATAAGTTGTGCTATAGCTTCTGCTTCACTCAAATCTATGCGACCATTGAAAAAAGCACGCTTAGAAAATTCACCTGCAGTTGCAAGTCTTGCTCCAGCTTCCAGAGATGTTTTTAAAATACTCTGTGCAACAATGAAGCCACCATGACATTGAATCTCTACTACATCTTCTCCTGTAAAAGAGTGTGGCCCTTGAAAATAGATGACAATAGACTCATCAATAAGTTCACTTTGAGAGTTGTAGACGTTAGTAAGTGTGGCATATCTTGGGGGAAAGTTTTCTTTTTTTGTAATTTTTTTTGCAATCTCTAAAGCCTTATCGCCACTAAGGCGAATAATGGCAATAGAGCCTATACCATTAGCAGTTGCTATGGCTGCAATAGTTTGTGAATCCATTGCTAATTACTATGATAATCGTTAACGATAATATATTTTAACCCATCACGAGTTGATCGGATCACTACATATTTATCTGGATATCTCTCACGAAGCTCAGAAAGAGCAATTTGTACTAAAACACCATCTAAAATTTTTGTTTGTGCACGACCATCTCTGTCGATACTTGCACATACACCAACAAGATATCTAGAAACAGATTCCTCTTGATTTTTCAAAAATTCTGCTATCTCTAAACGAAGCTGTACATCATACTTAGTGTTAATCCAATTAAAAATCATATATGAAAGAGCTTTATATCTATAACCCTCTTTCCCAATTAACAACGCAGCATCTTCCCCTCTAAATTCAACTAAAACAGTATTTTCATCATAGGCTTTTACTTCAATAGCATCGATTTTAAAACAAGTTAATGCAAATAAAGAGTTAATCTCTTGTTTTATCTCATCAACTATAGCATTTATATCTGTATGCAGATCATCGTTGTTATCATATTCATCGTCATAATCAGCTGTGTAGTGAATATCTTCAAAATCGTCATCTTCATCATCTTGATCACTTACAAAAGATGCTGGCATGATGGTATCATTTAATATAGTATGAGTACTCTCCTGCACCTCTTTCTTTCTTAAGACTTTTTTTTCTTTTTTTTCACGAACTTGTTCTGTATTTTTCGGCTCTTCTTTAAGAGGTTCTTTTTTATCTTCTTGAGATTGCTTATCTACAGTTGCAACAATAATTGCAGGCTTTTTAAATAAACCTAAAAAGCCTTTACTTGGATGCTGAACCACTTCTAGCTTGAGTTCTGTAACAGAACACTCTAAAGTTGAAGCAGCATTTTGATATGCCTCTTCAAGCGTTACAGCTTCTATTTTAATCATTTTTCTTCTCCGCGTGTTTAGCGATAGCTATCTCCGCATCTTTTTTATTTTTAAATTGAGCATTCACAATAAATTGCTGTCCAATTGAGAAAAGGTTATTTACAAACCAGTAAAGTACTAAACCTGATGGGAAAGTTATAAAAAAGAATGTAAAAATAATTGGTAAAAATTTAAACACCTTTTCTTGCATTGGATCTGTAAAGTTGTTTGGAGTCAATTTTTGTTGGTAGTACATTGAAGCACCCATTAAAATTGGTAAAACAAAGAACTCATCCATACGTGAAAGATCTGTAATCCATAATGCCCAAGGAGCACCTTGAAGCTCAACAGCATTTAAAAGTACACGATAAATTGCAAAAAATACTGGAATTTGTAGTAACATTGGCAAACAACCACCAAGTGGATTTGCACCATGTTTTTTATACATATCCATAACAGCAGCATTCATACGTTGTGGATCGCCTTTATATTTTGCTTGAATCTCTTTAATTTTAGGAGAGATCTCTTTAATCTTTTGCATAGAGACCATACCCTTGTATGTTAAAGGATAAAGAACCATTCTGATTATAATAGTAAGTGCAATAATTGACCAACCCCAGTTACCAAAGATTCCATGCAACCAAGAAAGAAGTGCAAAAAGTGGTTTAGCAGCGAATGTAAACCAACCATACTCAATAGCGTTTGTAAGTACAGGATTAATATTTTTAAGAACCTTATACTCTTTTTGACCTACATAACCATTAAATTTCATAGTTTGGAGTGCATCAAAGTAAACTACAGGATTATTATCGCGATCACGTTCAACTATGATATTTGTATCTTTTGAAAAACCGTACATAATGGTAGCTGAATACTGATCAAACGCAGATATGAGTTCAACACCGCTAAATGTTTTTCTCCCCTCAGCATCACCATCTTCGATTATAGTAACAATCTCATCATCAGTGTATACCATAGCACCAGATACTGTCATCATCTGTTCAGTTATTTCTGGACGTTGCCCTAAATAAATAAAATATCTTTTATCTTCAGAAAGAGATACAATAGCGTCATAGTGTCCATCAGGATAGAATGTCAACTCTTTCGTTACTGTAAGTTTAGAGAGTTTTTGTGTTAAGACGACTTTTTGTGCCTGATCTACAAGTGTTACTTCGCTTACGTTTGTTGTATAAGGAGTTTGTGTAGATTCTTTATTTAAATCTTCATCTAAAAACCTTATATAAAGAGGTTTTGTTGAAAATGTAGGAATAAGCTGTGCATGATTGTTCTCTTTATCTCTAAACTTTTCTTGCAAAAGTTCTTTTGAACTAATACGACCTAAAGTGTCCATCTTTAAAATAAAATCTTTATTTATTACAGTTAAAATGTTACTTGATGCGCTTGCCGCTATCTTGTCTTGTTCTGATATTGCATGACCTGCAACATCTTCTACACTACTAGTTTGTTGTTTTACTTTTACTGAGTCTTGCTGTAACTCTTGCTTATCATTTTTAGCCGTCTCTTGAGGCATCTCTGGTGGAAAAATTGCTGTATAAGCTACGAAAAATATAATAGATAATAGTACTGCTACTAATAATCTTTGATTTGGTGTCATTTTGTCGAACACAAATTACCCTTTATATGAAAAATTTTTTATGATGTAATATCGGTTTTTTTTATTTGGTACCAACCAATATTTTATAGAATCAATCTCTAGCTTTGTGGGCTTACATGAAAGCTTATCAAGTAATGGATACTCAATACCGCCATCAAATAATTGATTGCAACGTAGTATTCTAGTAAAAGAGTGATAAAAAGCACTTAAAAGTGAGTTGTTTTCAAAATGTAAACGTGCATATTCGCTACAAGATGGGTAGTATCTACATGATCCAAACCCTATAAGGGTAAAAAACTTTTGATATAACCAGAGTAATTTTAATAAAAATTTTCTTATCATGCTTGTTTGAATGCTTTTGAACGAGAGATTACTTTTTTAAAATCATTATCTAGATCTTGATGTGAAACATCTATAATGGCTTGTTTAGCAACAAATATATAAATTCCATCTTTAAGAGAAGTAGAGTATTCACAAAAAAGAGCTCTAAGTCTTCTTTTAGCACGATTACGTTTTACTGCATTACCAATTTTTTTAGTAGCTGTAAATCCTATTTTGTGAATATTATGTTGAGGAAGAAAGAAAAGTACAACACTGTTAGAGTGCTGATTTTTTCCTTTTTTGTATACATACTGAAACTCTTTGTGGAGTTTTAATGTATGAAAACCGCTTAAACTGTCAATCTTTTACGACCTTTAGCACGGCGACGATTGATGATGTTACGACCATTTTTAGTAGCCATACGAGCTCTAAAACCATGAGTTCTTTTTCTTGGTGTGTTATGAGGTTGGTATGTTCTTTTCACGACATATCCTTATATAAAATTAAGTCCGAAATAATACAGAAGATTTACTTAAACCGTGGTTAAGGTTTAAAAAGAGTTGTTTCTTTCTTAAACTTAATGTTATTGTAACAATCATAGTTATAAAATACATTCTTAGACCTTAAAAAATTATCTATAAAGATTCAAAGGATATACAATCAAGTCTATTATATTTATTTTATTATTGGCTCTAAGTTCTCTTCATGCTCAAAATATGCAAGAACTAGCAAAAAAGCTCAATCTATACCCTGGAACTAAAGCAAGTATACAATGGGAAAGAATCTTTTCTTCGCAAAGGCATATGCAAAAATATAAATTAAATTCACTTCCAGAAACAACTTTGATTAAGTTAAAAACTTATCTTGTAACTCACTCTGCTGATTCAGACCAACCAATAGTACCAGGATTATAAATGAAATATGTTTTACCCTTACTAATAATAACATTACCCCTCTTTAGTTATGAGGCTGACTTAGAAAAAAAAGTTGATTTTCTTGAACATGAACTTAGTGATTTAAAAATTCAAATGAGATATCATCAAGATGATTTAGATGAGAGGATGCCTATTATTGAATCTATAGAGATGAAAAGTATTTTGGATAAGGTTAACTTTTCTCCAGAGCTACAACTTCGTTTAGATAAGATGTATTACGAAACTGCAAAGATTTCAAATGAAAATACAATTATCCAAGGAAGCCATCCAATGGCAGGCGAACAAAGAAGAGATGAATACTCCAAAAATTTCGATCCAGCTGCAATGATTCGTTTTAGACTTAATATGTCTGTTGATTTTGATCAATATGTTAAATTTAATGGTCGTTTATCCTATCTTAATTCAACTCAATCGCATCAGCGTTTGTGTATTTTATCTCGTGATATTAAAGCAGCAAGCTCCTCAAGTGTATTTAATGTTGACCGTGCTTACATAGATTTCACTCCAAACATAGGTTCTGACTATGCTTTTACATTCTCATTTGGTCTTCTTCCAACAAGCGGTGGAACACCAATGCAGTATGCTAAAAACGAGAAGAGAAAATCAGTCTTCCCCGCTTTAGTCTTTGATATGAACACTTATGGTTTAATTGCTACACAAAAACTTGCTAAAAATACCTTTGTTAGAGCAGTTATTGCAAAAGCATACACGCTTGATTCATCTTTTTACCCTTATCAATGCAACAGAGAAAATATTGACAATGCAAATGTAATTGGTTTGTATACTGATACAAAATTAAATTTTCTTGGATCTTCACTTCTCTCTTTTGGTATAAATATGTTACACAATCTTAAAGCTCACCCTTATCTTGGACCAGATGTTACTGGCGATAATGCAGACTACCTTGGAGATATGCTTACTTTTGGTTTAGGTATAGATATTGAAAACTTTTTAGATACACAAACTACTCTGTTTGTTCACTCAGCTTTATCAAATCCTCATGGAAATAAAAACTCTGATGATTATCAAATTCTTATAAATAATAACGGTGAACAAATAGACCCTGATGATCCAGGCTTTACAATTTCTAATTATGCTACAGGAACTATGTTAGACTCAAATGGCTACTCTTTTTATACTGGTTTTAGATATGACCTAAACCCAACAATAAACTTTGGAACTGAATACAACTACGGTAGTAAATATTGGTTTTCAGGTACACAAGGTGCGGAAGATATGTACAATAAACTCTCAACAAGAGGGCATGTTTTTGAACTTTACTCTACTTGGAAATTTCATAAAAACCTTTCCTCAAAGTTTGGTTATTTACAGATGCATGAGTCTTATACGGGAAGCGGATGGCATTTTGCTGAACCACATAAGAAAGATGCATCACAAAAAATAGGCTACTTAAGTCTTGAAGCAAAATTTTAGGGACACTTTGTAATGAATTTTAAAAGTAAATTATATATAAGTCTCTTTGTAAGTTTTATGCTTTTAATGGCTTCGCTTACAATAAACTATACAAATATTAAAAATACAAATGAGATAATTCATTCTGTTGAAAAAGAGCAAATCAAACTTTTTTATTTAGCTAATAAACTCAATTATGATGTTAAAGTAAATCAAGCAAATATCCTACAATCGATTGTTTTAAAAGAAAAACTTTCAGAAAACATTATAAATACTCACTTTAATAATCTTTCTAATCTCGTTGAGGAGCTTAATAATTTTATACATAATTCAAAAGTCCACTCACCAGAAATAAGTAAAATAATAGTCAAACTACGTAAAAGAAATGTTTCTTATAAGGCTGTCCAAAAATCACTCATACAATCACTTGAATCGCAAGATGAGATAGATATACAAGATGCTGTTATTGGACTTAATGCTATTACAATGAAATATTCTCAAGACACGAATAATTTGCTAAATATTGTAAACGCGAAACTCTCTAAAAACTTGTCAGAGATTCAAAGTAATAATAATGATGGCGTCACATACCTTTTACTTTCATTTATTGCAGCATTTATACTTATTATTTTTTCTATATATAAATTTTCTATATTACACAATACAATCAAAAGAGAACTCGCACGCGCAGAAACAGCTGAAAAAGAGCAACAAAAGCTTCAATCTCAACTTTTAAAATATAATGATGATCTTGAGATGGAAATAGCTCGAAAAACAAAAGAGTTACGAAAACAAATTTATACTCACTTTTTAAGTGATTTACCCAACCGTAACAAACTGTTAGAAGATACAAATAGTTTTAAATTTAAACAAATGGCTCTTTTAAATATAGACAAGTTTCAACAATTTAATGATATTTATGGTGAAGAGATAGGAAACATAGCCATTAAAAAAAGTGCAGAATTTCTTCAAAATAGACTCAACAATGACACTTACCTTTATCATTTAGGTGGTGATGAGTTTGTTATAGCTATGAAAAATGCTTCTAATTTTAATCAGCAAATATTTATTGAACAGATTGAAGAGATATTAAACGCTTATGAAAAAGAGGACTTCCTTTATGATGGTAAAAAGTTCAATCTAATCATGAGTGCAGGTATAGCATTTCATGGTACTAAAAAAATGTTAGCTTATGCTGACATGGCACTAAAGGATGCTAAAAAAAGAAATATTCAACTTTCTGTATTTAATGATGATAAAGAGCTTGAAAAGATTCATAAAGACGATATAGAGTGTCTTAAAAAACTAAAGTATGCCTTTGAAACAAACAATGTAATCTCATATTTTCAAGCTATACAACCGATACAAGATACTACTAAAGCTACAAAATATGAATCACTAGTCAGAATTCAAACAGACTTAGGAAAAGTGATACCACCTTTTAACTTTATAAATGTTGCTAAAAAAAATCGTTTGTATGAAAAACTGACAAGTTGCATCATAAATAATACTTTATCAGTGATATCAAAATATCAGGTTCCTTGTTCACTCAATATATCTATAGACGATATTGAAAATCCGCACACCATGGAGATGCTTTATAATATGTTCAATGAATTTGAATATAACCATCTTTTGACAATTGAACTTCTTGAAACAGAAGAGTTTAAAGATTACGATGTAGTACTTGATTTTTGTACACATATCCGCTCATATGGAATCAAGATAGCACTTGATGACTTTGGAGCTGGTTATTCAAACTTTTCACATATCTTAAAACTACCAGTTGATTTCATTAAAATTGATGCCTCACTTATATCAAATATAGATAGAGATTCCCACTCTGTAATTATGGTTGAGACAATCGTTGGTTTAGCTAAAAAACTAGATGTCCAAACTATCGCGGAATTTGTTTCATCGCAAAAGATTTTAGATGTGGTTCAAAAATTAGGTGTAGATTATGCTCAAGGTTACCATATTGGTAAACCAGAGCTTATAGAGAGTTATGTTACTTTAGAGGAGGATTAACTTACCTCCACTACTATCTCCGAATCCTTCATCGCAAAAAGAACTTTACTTCCCTCAGAAACAACACCTTCTAAAATCAAATCAGCAAGTCTATCCTCAACAATCTCATATAAAGCGCGTTTAAGTGGACGTGCACCATACACAGGATCAAAGCCAGCTTCAGCTATATACGCTTTAGCTTCATGGCTTAAAGTAAGCTCTATATCACGCTGCTCAACCTTTTTAGCTATATCTTTAAAGAATATATCTACTATATCAACAATTTGCTCTTGGCCTAATGCATTAAATATAACTACATCATCTAAACGGTTTAAAAACTCTGGTTTAAACGCTTGTTTCAAATCAGCCATAACCATATCATTGAGTGCTTCAGATTGAGGATTGTTTATAATCTTATCACTTGCAATATTTGATGTTAAAATAATTATAGTGTTAGTAAAGTCTACTGTGACACCTTTATTATCTGTAAGACGTCCATCATCCAAAACTTGTAAAAGCATATTAAACACATCTGGATGTGCTTTTTCAACCTCATCAAACAGTACCACCGAGTAAGGTTTTCTCCTAACTGCTTCAGTAAGCTGTCCCCCCTCTTCATATCCAACATACCCAGGTGCTGCACCAACAAGACGTGATACTGCGTGTTTTTCCATATATTCACTCATATCTATTCTTATCATAGCTTCTTCACTGTCAAACAAAAACTTCGCCAAAGTTTTAGCTGTTTGTGTTTTACCTACCCCAGTTGGACCTAAAAATAGAAAGCTTCCAATTGGTGAGGATGTATCAGACAGTCCAGCTTTATTACGTTTAATAGCACGTGCCACTGCATGTGTAGCCTTGCTTTGCCCAACTACATCACGGTTTAATTCTGCTTCGACATTTAAGATTTTGTCTTTCTCTGCTGCTAACATTTTATTTACAGGAATGTTTGTCCAGCGTGATACTATTGATGCAATTGCTTCTTCATCAACACTATTTTTAAGGAGTGTCCCCTCATTTTGTAGTTGATTCCAAGATTCATTTATCTTTTTTTCCTCTTGAAGCAGTGCTGGAATTTCACCATACTCAATCTCCGCTGCACGGTTAAAATCAGATTTTGCTTTAGCACTATTCGCTTCACGACGTTTCATCTCAATATCATTTTTAATTGAAGCAATTTTTTCAAACACCTCTTTTTCATGGCTAAACTGCGCTTCTAAAGTTTGCACCTCTTCATCAACATCTGCTAACTCTTTCACTATCTCCTCAAGACGTTTCGCATTTGCAGGAGTATCTTCCATTTTTAATGCTTCACGCTCTACATGTAGTTCAGAACTATGACGTTTTGCTGCACTAAGTACATTTGGTTCAGATTCTATCTGCATTTTAAGCTCAGCTGCTGCCTCATCGATTAGATCGATCGCTTTATCTGGTAAGAATCTATCAGCTATATATCTATCACTCAGTCTTGCAGCTGCTACTAAAGCACTATCTGTAATTGTTACATTGTGATGTGTCTCTAGTCTTTCTTTTATACCACGAAGAATTTGAAGTGACTGGTTTACAGTTGGCTCATCAAGATTAATTGGTAAAAAACGACGTTGCAGGGCAGCATCTTTTTCAAAATACTTTCTGTACTCTTTAAGTGTAGTTGCTCCGATGGTATGGAGCTCTCCACGCGCAAGTGCAGGTTTTAAGATATTTGCCGCATCCATACTCCCCTCACTAGCACCTGCTCCAACTATAGTGTGAATCTCATCAATAAACAAGATGATATTTCCACTTTGTTTTACCTCATCTATTACAGCTTTGAGTCTATCCTCGAACTCTCCTCTATATTTTGCACCAGCAATAAGTGAGCTCATATCGAGTGCGATTACACGTTTGTTTTGCAAAGATGTAGGAACATTTCCACTTTGTATCCTTTGTGCCAAACCTTCTACCAATGCTGTTTTACCAACACCAGGTTCACCTAGAAGCATAGGGTTATTTTTTGTTTTACGAATAAGAATTTGCATCATACGTGTTATCTCTTCATCTCGCCCAATTACAGGAGAGAGATTACCCTCAGCAGCCTGAGCCGTTAAATCTATACCGTATTTTTCAAGTGATTCTAAGTTCTCATCAGAACTTTGAGAATCTATTTTCGCTCCTCCACGAGAAGCTTCTAAATTTTTAGCCAATTCGCTGACATTAGTATATTTTGATAATATACTAGCAAATGGCTCTGTATTTAAGTTTGCAAGTATAAAAGTGTCAACTGCTAAATAAGAATCCCCATTTCCTGTCATCAAGCCTACACCATTTTCAATACTTTGTATAAAGCTTTTTGAAAGTCTAATATTTTCTTTTGAAATAGATGATGATTTTGGTAATTTCTCAGCAACACTTCTTACATCAAGTTCAATCGCTGTTTTATCTATACTCAGTTTATTAAACATCTGGTTTAAAACCGAATTAGAGTTTGTAAGTAGTGCCCATAAAAAGTGAATTAACTCTACTTCTTGATTTTTATTATGTAATGCTAAAGAGACTGATGACTCTATCGCTTCTGTCATATTGTTTGTTAATTTTTCAAATATATTATTACTCATTTTTAATCCTTTTATTTATATGTAAACATTATATCAACTTGAGTCACTCTTTGTCAAGTTACCTAATGAAATTCATTCAATTGTTGGTCTAGCTTTTTTTAATATTCTTTATTATATAATTACAAAAAAATTTTAGGATATTGTTAATGCCAAGTGTTTTAGAAGCTATAAATAATCGTTCTTCAAAAAGAGCATACCTCCCAAATCCAGTACCAAGAGAGACTTTAGAAACTATTCTACGTGTTGCTGGTCAAACTCCAAGTGGTGCAAATATGCAACCATGGATATCGTACGCTATTACTAACAAAGAACTTCTTAAAAAAATTGGTGACGCCATCATTGCTAAAATGAATGAGGGTGTTGAGCATGACCAGTTTATCCAATATTACCCTGTAAATTGGGTTGCTCCTTATAAAAAACGCCGTATTGTAACTGGTGCTGGACTTTATAAACTTATGGAAGTTGATAGAAAAGATAATGACACAAGAATTAAAATGTGGCATGATAATTTCAGATGGTTTGGTGCTCAAACTGTAATATTTGTATGTACTGATAAGGCAAATATTGATGGCTCTGCTGGAGCACTAATAGATTGTGGTGCTTATATGCAAAGTATAATGCTTGCTGCCCAAGAGTTTGGAATTGACAGCTGTCCACAGGGCTCTACTACTGAGTTTGGAAAAGTTGTAGCAGAGGTGTTGGACTTACCAGATAATTTAGCTTTACTTTATAGTATAGTTCTAGGCTATGAGGATAAAGATCAAAAAATCAACACTTACCAACCTGAACGCGTAAGCTTAGAAGAGAGTGTAACTTTCATCGATTAGAGTTTTTTACTCTAATCTTTCTCCTCTTTTATAAACTTTTTTTGTTTATATCTCTCAAGCATACTTTTGTTTCCTGAAACTCCACCACTATGAATGTAGAGTATTTTTTCTGTAGTTTGTTCCAATAAACACTTCCATAATAAGGGAGCATAGAGAAGATCAAATTCAATTCCAGCATCTTTAAGGAACATATATATCTCTATAAACTCTTTATATGGTTTTGCAAAATGATACTTTTTATTACTCTCTAGTATCACTAAATTTTTTGGTATTACACCAAAAGCACTCATCTGCTCTTTTAGATAAGCACTATCTCCAATAGATGCCGTTGTGTAGACTTTATACTCAGGTAAACATAAAGCTAAATGTAAGGCTGTTGTTCCTGTTCCTGATGGTATTGCAATGGCGTCAAAGTCTAAATTTACACCTCTTATCTCTTGTGCTAGAACTCTGACGCCATCTATCGCTTCTTTATTCGCGCCACCCTGATCAATTATGAAAGATTTTTCTTCTAAGTTTAAGCGAAGTGAGGCAATAAACTCTTTATAAAACTCCAATTCAATCTCAATATGTTGCATCCCAAGAGAGAGTGCATCTGCGTAATTACCTACAGTTTGCTTTTTTTGAGTATCACTTATGGGTTTTGTATAATAAACAAACTCCCACTGCTTTGTTTGACACATAGCTGCAATTGCAAGCATTGCATTAGATTGTGTACCACCATAAGATATAATTTTATTGATTTTATTTGAAGGGGTATTTAAGAGTGTATAAAGTTTACGATATTTATTCCCTGCTAAATAAGGGTCTATAAGGTCATCACGCTTAATTAAAAACTCCCTAGTATTTATATAAATACTAGAGATAGGGGAATAATGCACTATTTAATAGTTGCCTTTTTTTCTAAATCTTTCATTTTATTTTCCATAACAACTTTAAACTCTTCCATTTTTAAACGTTGCTCAATGAATGGTTTAACCTCTTCATAGGTTCTAGTAGTTGGTGCTTTTTTCTCTTCTAGGTAAATCACATGATATCCAAATTGAGTTTTTACTGGTTCAGTTGTGATAGCACCAACTTTCATATCAAACACTTTTGCATCAAATGCTGGTACCATTTGCCCTTTTCCAAAGAAACCTAAATCTCCACCTTTTGGCCCACTAGGTCCCGTTGATTTTTCTTTTGCAAGTTCTATAAATTTCTCTTTTAATATTGCACCTGATTTAGGTTTAAGTTGTGAGATTATAGCCTTTGCTTCATCTTCAGTTTTCACTAAAATATGGCGAGCGTGTACACTCTCTTTTTCGTTAAACTCTTCTTTATTTGTTTCATAATATTTTTTTAATTCTTTATCTGAAACTGATACTTTATCAAGTTGCTGTTTTTGCCAAACTTGAATAGCTAACTCTTTTTTTATTCTCTCTTGAACTTTTTTATATTCATCAGTAAACTCTTTAGAATCTAAAACACCTGTCTTTTTAGCATCACCATACGCTAATTCCTTACCAATTAGCTGCTGTAATACTTGTTGTCTGAATTCTGCTTGCTTCTCAACAGGAACCTGATTAAATCTTCCTTGTGTAGCTTGCATTAGTGCACTGTCAACATCGTTTTCCGTAATAGCAGAACCATTTACTGTTACTAAAGTTTGAGCACTCGCTAAAGAGCTAGCAAGTAAGATTGTAGATAAAAGCTTAGTAGCTTGTTTCATATATTATTCCTTAAGTTTAAAATATTAATTTTAATTTAAAAATTTTATAACTCTAATGTTAATACTTAATTAACAGAGTTATAATAAGCCCTTACTTTTAGGTATTTGTTAAGAATTGTTTCTAACTTTTCTCTACTAAGCGGTTTTGCCATGTAATCATCTAGACCAGCATTTAAAAGTCTCTCTTTATCACCATCTAAGGCCATTGCAGTAAGTGCAACAACCGGTGTTTTTTCATTTAAGGCTAAACGTTCTTTTATCTCTTTAGTAGCTGTGACGCCATCCTTCTCTGGCATATCTATATCCATAAAGATGATATCGTACTTATTCTTGCTTGCCAGATCAACACCTTCGACGCCATTAGATGCTGTAGAAACAAAAATACGATACTCTTGAAGCAAAATTTGGACTAGCTTTTGATTGATTATATTATCTTCAACAACTAAAGCAACTATCTTGTCTCTTAGTTCTAATCCCTCTTTTTTTTTCATCCCCTGGTTATCAAAAAGTTTATATAATGTATTGAGGTGCTTAGAAACTATACTTGGAATGATAGGTTTTCTTAAAACATCATTCACTATATGTGTAAGTTTAGTTTGAAGCTTCTCTTCCTCTTCCAATAAGAGTATAACTGGTGCTTTTTTAGGGTATGTACCAAGTTTTAAGATCCATGATGAATCATTTTGATTAGCCACAACATATAGAGCATCAACACCCTCATAAACCTTATCGTCTAAAATATTTGATTTTACAACATCTATAGCAAAAGAGCGTAAGTATGTTGTTAAAAAATTTGCTTCATCTACTTTAGTATTATCCAGAAGAAGAACTTTCACTTTTTTCTTTGGCATCATTTTAAATGATTGTTCACCCGAGTGTTTAAAATCTAGTACAAAATTAAAGTAACTTCCATGTCCCTCTTCACTATGTATACGCAGGTCACTTCCCATCAGGTTTACAAGACCATGAGATAGACTTAAACCAACCCCTACCCTTTCATCCATGCTAATATTTGAGCTAAAAGGTTCTATAATCATCCCTATATGTTCATTTGCGATACCTTTTCCGTTATCTTTAACACTAAAGCCTATACTGCAGTCACCATTTTTATGGCGTTTCAAAAGCTTTACTTCTACTATAACTCTCCCACCTCTTGGTGTAAACTTAATTGCATTTTGCATCAAAGAGTTCATAACTTGTTTGATTTTTCTTAAGTCGGCTTCCACTTCTATAGGTAATTTTGGATCAATAAAACTTAAAACTTTAATCCCTTTATTATGACCTTGTATACAGTAGTTTTGTATAAGTTTTTCCATCTCTGGCAAAATTGAGACTGGTGCTTTTTCTAATTTTAAACGTCCCCCTTGCATCTTAGAAAGATCAAGAAGTGTTTCTATATTGGTCATGAGATTTCTAGAAGATCTGTTTATCATCTCTATATATTCAGACTGCTTTGCATTAAGAGTTGTTTGATTTATGAGTTCTATAAAGCCAAGTATTCCATTCATAGGAGTTCGAAACTCATGTCCAATATTTGCTAAAAACCTTGTTTTTAATTTTTCAACCTCTTTAATTTTTAATTTTGCCTGGTAAAGCTCAGTAATATCTTCTAATTCTAAAATATAGAAATCTTTGCTACTTAGAAATGTATGACATTTTGCATTCATAGTTAATGTATGATTTTCAGGTGAAAGGAGTGTTATATGATGGGCATTTTTTTTATGTTTTTTTATATAATCCAACCAGCTTTTATCATCCTCTGTAAAGATCTCTTCACTCTCAGAGAGAAAAAGATCCCGTACACTTTGTTTTTTTGATTTAAACTCTTCTATGTTCTTAAATTTAAACATCTTAAAAAAACTTTCATTAGCTCCAATCCATCCATCTTCTTTTGTAAAATAAAGCATCACTGAGCTATGTTTATCTACTAACTCTAAAAACAGATCTTTTGTAAAGTAATGTGAATAATCATTTATTACATCCGTTTGTAAATAGTTTTGTTTTCTAAAAAAAGAGAAAATACCCATAACAATTACCTTCATAAAAAATTTGGTTTTGATTATATCATATAAATAAGCTAAAATTATGTTTATGAAAAAAGCAACTAAAAAAGAGATAGCTGAAATCCATCAGCTGTTTATAGAACGATACGATGAAGCAGTTACTGAACTAACTTATACAAATGCCTATGAGCTAGTAGTTGCAGTAGCACTTTCCGCACAATGTACAGATAAAAGAGTAAATATCTTAACACCATCACTTTTTAAGAGATATCCTTCAGTTTATGAACTAGCAAAAGCTGATTTGGAGGAGGTAAAGAGTTTCATAAACTCATGCTCTTTTTTTAACAATAAAGCTAAAAATATTATTGCAATGGCTAAAAGAGTTGTTGAAGTGTATGATGGGGAAATTCCCCTAGATGAAAAAGAGCTTCAAACCTTAGCTGGTGTTGGTCAGAAAACAGCTAATGTTGTAATGATAGAATACACTGGTGCAAATCTAATGGCAGTAGACACACATGTATTTCGTGTGTCACACCGTCTTGGCTTAAGTGATGATACAACAGCTTTAAAAACAGAGGCAACTCTTGTAAAAAAATTTAAAAACAACTTGCATGCTCTGCATCAAGGTATGGTTTTATTTGGAAGATATATCTGTACGGCTAAAAATCCTAAATGTGATGAATGTTTTTTAACAGAATATTGTAAAACAAAAAAAAGTTTTAAGGTATAATCACAAAATGATAAAAACAATAATTTTAACTATACCTATACTTTTTCTCTCTGGGTGTGTAAATAAGCATGGTGTTTCTGCCAAATATTATAGTGATTGCGAAGAGTACTATGATATGCAAGGTTTTTACCACAAAAAATGTGGTGATGATGACATAATCACCTATAAAAAAATAGGTGAAAGCTCTAAAAAAGTGCTCGATTATGTAACTGGAGAAGATGAAAAGCCTAAAGGGAATGTCTGGTAAGAATTACTTTAGCGCTATAAAGGTTGCAAAGTTTGCCCATCTAAATACCACTTCACAATGACTAAATCCACAGTTAAGTGCCATTTTAATATTTTCTTCTTCACTATAAGGGACTAAAACATTCTCTAAAGCTTCTCTTTTTTGCATAATCTCATACTCAGAATAGCCTTGCTCTTTTTTAAAATCATAATAACACTCTATCAGATCTTTATTAAGCTTTGAATGATGAGAAATAACCTTTTCACTAAAGATAAAAACACCCTCTTTTTTCAAAGATATTGCTATTTTTTTCACAAGCTCTTCTCGCACTAAGGGTCTTATAAATTGTAGGGTGTAATTACTAATAAATGCACCTGCTTGTTTATATTCATATTTCAAAATATCGGCATTTAAAATCTCAATGTTTCTAACACCAAAAGCTTCACACTTTCTTTTAGCCTGAGCAAGCATTGCTTCAGAATTATCCAAACCAATTAATTTTGCATCAACACTCATCATTCTATTAATGTTAAGCAAAATCGATGCGGTAGAACAACCTAAGTCGTAGACAATATCATCATCTTTTAAATTTTTAAGTACAAAAAATTGAGTAATCTCTTGAGATTCTTTATAAAAAGGGACACTACGCTCTAGCATATCATCAAAGACAGCAGCCACCTCTTCATCAAATTCAAACTGTTTTTTTATTGGTTTCTTAAATACATTATCGTTCATTATAAATCCTATAGTTGTGCCCGTATGTAATTTTAACAAAATTCTTATGATATAATCTATCAAATAAATAAATTCACTTAGGTATAGTATGAAGTTTAGTATCACTAAAAAACTTTTGGCCATTGTCTCTCTTCCAATATTCACTTTGTTAATTTTCTCTACTTATCATCTTAATGCAAACTATTCCATTCTGACAAAAAATACAACAGAACAACTCAACTTAGAGCTAATGAAAAAAACTAATAAGCTCATTCATGAACTGCAAATTGAAAGAGGTTTAAGTGCAAATGTTCTGAGTAAAAACAAAAACTCTTACTTTATCAGTAAACTTAATCTCCAACGTAAATCAACTGACAAAATTACTGAATTATTTTTTAAATCATTAAAGCAACTAGACAAAGCAAAAATTTCAAAAACTTCCCAAAAATATCTTGATGAATCTGTAAAAATTTTATACGAATTAAAAAATATTCGAGAGGGGATAGATACTATGGCTTTAAGTTTCAAAGCATCTTTCTCTTACTATACATTTTTAAATACGCAGCTTATACTTACTTTAAATAGTTTTAAAATCACAACTTCTTCTCCGGAGATTAATATAAAAATCTTTGCTTTAAGCAGAGTAACGCAACTTCAAGAGTATGCGGGACAAGAGAGAGGATTTGTTGCAAGCTTACTTGGAAAAAATAAACTGGAACCAAGTGATTTTCAAGTTTTTCACAATATTTTATTATCTCAAAAAGACCAAGACCAAAAGATGCATTTCATTCTATCAGATACTCAACTAGGCGAGTTTGCGAATAAAATTCATGCAAAATATGAAAATGGAAAATTTCAAGAGTTTCGTACAAAAATTATAGATTACGAACAAATAAGCATTTTACAAAATAAGATATTTCAAACTATAGGTCTTGGAGGGATGCTACAGAATCTTCAAGCATATAAAGATACACAAAATGAAAAGTACTACACTAAATTTCTAGAGAATAAGAAAACTTTTGACTTTTTTATGAAAGAGTATCTTACTTTATCAACAGGAGATGCAGTACAAAATGACATATCCATACTACAAGAGTATTTTGATGCAATACAGAAAGATAGAACTATACAAGCGAATAATTTAGAAGTTTACAACTTGTGGCTCAACGCCCAAAAGGTTCAACTTGATTTGGATCCCAAAACATGGTTTGCTCTAGCAACCCAAAGAATTAATGATATCCATACAATAGAAAATAAACTCTTTGAAGATATCTCTTTATTAATTGAACAAAATCTAGAGGAGACTACAACTGAACTACAGAATCAAATTTTTATTACCTTTGCAACTATCTTCTTTTTAGTTTTTGGAACAATTATAATTGCGAACAAAATTATTTACTCTATTAACCAACTTGAAAATGGAATGGATGAGTTTTTCGAGTTTTTAGATTTTAAAAGAGGAATTCCACAAGATATAGTTACCAAATCACACGATGAATTAAATGATATCGCACAAAAAATAAACACTCAAATTGAAAAAACAGAATCCAATCTTCAAGAGGATTTTTATTTCATCAAAGAGATTACTCAGATTGTAACATTAATGAAAGATGGTGACTTTAATGAAAGATCATATTTTGAACCTAACAATCCTAATTTAAGAGACTTGAAAATTGTTTTTGAAGAACTAATCGAATTGATTGCTACAAAAATAAAAGAACAGACTCTCTCTTTAGAACAATTAAATACATCTTTAGAAGAACAGGTTACCAAGCAAACTCTTGAACTGCACGAGCAAGTCAAAGAGTTAACTATAGCTAGAGATAAAGCGATTCAAGCAGAGAAATCAAAAGATGAGTTTTTAGCTAATATGTCTCATGAGATACGAACACCTCTTAATGCGATACTTGGTTTTGTAACTATCTTACAAAAAAGAACTTCAGAAGAAAAATCACTCGAATACCTTAAAATAATTGACTCTAGTGGACAGTCTCTACTTACTATTATCAATGATATACTCGATTTTTCTAAAATTCAAAGTGGAAAATTCACAATATCTCCTCATGAAACAAACCCTGTTGAATCTTTTAGTTCAGCTACTCTTTTATTTGCATCAAAAGCTTATGAGAAACATATTATATATGCAGTTTATATTGATCCAAATTTACCAGAAACAATTATAGTCGATGATGTAAGAGTCAAGCAGATTCTTTCAAACCTTTTAAGTAACGCCATTAAATTTACTCCTGAAGATGGTTCTGTAAAAGTAAAAGTAGTTATTGAAAAAAACATACTTCTTATAAGTGTACAAGATAGTGGTATAGGTATCTCAAAAGAGAATCAATCCAAAGTCTTCAGCGCTTTTGAACAAGCCGATGGCTCTACTACAAGAAAATATGGAGGAACAGGTCTAGGGCTCTCTATATCTGCCAGACTTTCCCAACTTATGAATGGAAAATTAACTTTTACAAGCGAAGAGGGAAAAGGGAGTACTTTTACACTGAAAGTACCTATTGAGATTAAGGATAAAACTCCATATGAGTTTATAAACAAAGATAAAATAAAAGATTATTCAATTGCTATATTAAACATATCTAATGATTATTCCTTTCAAGTAAAGCTTATTAAAAAATACCTCATTGATTTTGGAGTAAAAAATATTAAAGATCTCGATAGTTTTACAGAAGATGGCTACGATATTCTCTTTTTTATTCCTGATGATGAGTATAATGAAGATATTGTAAACTCTCAAAAGCCATCTATTGCAATACTTAGATCAACATATGTTAAGCTTGGAGATTTTGAACATATTCAATCACTCTATGCACCCTTTACTCCAAAAGCTATTGTCGAGGCAATTGTCAATACTGGAATTGATAAAACTACAGAAAAAGAATAAGAGATAATTTTCGACAAATACTTCATTAAAGGCTAATTTATGGAATTTGAAACTTCTACACTTATGATGATTTTTTTTATACTATTTCTCATCATAAGTATTTGGAAAATCTATGCTTTCTTACCAAATAAAGAGCTAAGTGATGATGATACGACAGAGGCTTCCACAAAGGAGCTTACAAATCTAGTACTTCAAGTGATTAAAAATAGTAGTGGGGAGTTAACAAACAAAGAGTTATTTGAGAGTATTATTAAACATGAAGATTTTGATAAAAAACATTTTTGGCGATTTAATCAAAACAAATTGAACCAACTACTAAACCATTATTATTTAGAAAATCCTGATACTAAAAGTATCAAGGATATCTATAAACAACTTTAGTTTCTCTCAATTGCATTTAAATCTTTAAATGCTTCCATAACACGCTCTACTAAAGTCTCTTGCCCAGATCTTAGCCATTTTCTAGGATCATAATATTTTTTATTTGGCTTATCTTCACCCTCTGGATTTCCGATTTGTGCTTGCATATAATCACGATTTTTTTCATAATAATCTCTAACACCAATCCAAGTAGCCCATTGAGTATCTGTATCGATATTCATTTTTATAACACCATAACTAATCGCTTCAGCAATCTCTGAAGGTGCAGAACCAGAACCACCATGAAAAACAAAGTTTACAGGTTTAGCAGATGTATTATATTTTTCTTGAATATATTTTTGAGAATTATCTAAAATCTTAGGAGTTAACATGACGTTTCCTGGCTTATAAACACCATGAACATTTCCAAAAGATGCAGCGATAGTGAAGTGAGGAGATACTGAACTTAACTCTTCATATGCGTATGCTACCTCTTGTGGCTGTGTATATAAAAGAGCATTATCGATGTTTGTATTATCAACACCATCTTCTTCACCACCTGTTACACCAAGCTCTATTTCTATACTCATACCAATTTTACTCATTCTCTCTAAGTAAGTTTTTGAGATTGCAATATTTTCTTCTAAAGGCTCTTCTGAGAGATCTAACATATGTGACGAGAACAATGGTTTTCCATTAGTTGCAAAGTGTGATTCACCTGCAGCTAAAAGTGCATCAATCCAAGGTAATAATTTTTTAGCAGCATGATCAGTATGTAAGATTACAGCAACACCATAAGCTTCAGCCATCATGTGAGTATGAATTGCACCACTTACAGCACCGGCAATTGCAGCTTTTTCATTTTCGTTGCTTAAACCTTTTCCAGCATAATAAGAAGCCCCACCATTACTAAACTGAATAATAACAGGAGATTTTACTTTTGCAGCAGCTTCTAAAACACCATTTATTGAGTCAGTTCCAACTACATTTACGGCAGGGATGGCAAACCCCTCCTTTTTTGCATAATCATATACTTTTTGTACATCTTCTCCAAAAAGAACACCAGGTTTTACAATATCTAAAACGCCTTTACTCATAATAAATCCTAAAAAAATAATTTCAATATTATATTATATTCTTTATTCAAAATAACTTTTATAATATTTAATATGCTAGAATTAAAAAAATACTTTTCACTGAGCGATAATGAATAAAAATAATAAAGTTGACATATTTACAGATATTGTTCTCATTGATATAATTAACTTTTCTATTTTAAGCTCTTCACAGCAGTTAGAGATTATCACATTTTTAACCAAAAGTTTTACAAAAATGATAAATAAAATGCTTGAAAATTCAAACATGAGTTTACCAAAACTAATTTTAGGGTTTATCTCTACTGGAGATGGTTTTTATTGTATATTAAATCCTAAGCTAATTGGGTATGGTACTATTCTTGGTTTGAGTTTTAATCATTTTTCAGATTACATCGCTAAAAAGTATCCTTACTTTGAAGGTATACGAGTAGCTGTACACTGCGGTGAAGTGTATGAATTTACTGATATTTTAGGAAATAGTAACTACGTAGGTCATGGGCTCAATGATTGTTCACGCTATTTAGAGTTAAAAAATTACACTATATCTACCGTGATTGTTTCTGATGTAGCTTTAGAGAATTTCAAAAAGTTTTTAGAGATTCATCATGATTTTGATTTACTTCTCTCACAAAGAGAACTTAAACGCTCTAGTATGTATAGTTTTACTGATAAACATGGAAACCAAAAACAAGCTTGTCTTGTATGGTTAAGAAAGGCTGGTATAATTAACCCGCCAAATACAAAATTTAATTCTATTAAAATCGATATATAAGGATAATAATGAGACTTACAATAGACGAATATTCTAAACATTTTAAGATGTCAAAAGAGATGATAAACTCAAAATTAAGAGCCAAGAAATTAAATTATATTATTGAAGATGGCGTCACATATATTGTGGTAGTAAATAAACACTCAGAACAAATGGGTGAAATTAATAATACACAACATATTCTAAAAAGAGAACAATCCGCTAACACTGCAGTAGCAAAACAAAAAACAACTGTTGCAACAGTATTAGCATTATATCAAAGAGAAAACAAGCAACTCAAAGAGAAAATAATTCAACTTGAAGAGAAAATAGACAAATTGATTGATGATAAAGAGCAGATGCTTAGAGATGAAAGAGATAAAATTGAGAGCTTATATACCTCAAAAGATGAACAACTCAAAAACATTCTTGAACTTATCAACACAAAACTGATGTTAGAGAAAGAGTCTCAAACTATTCATGAGGTAGAAAGCTTTCAAGGTTCTGAAAACTCTATAGAGGATAACAAAGACTTAACTCAAATCGTAGAGCTTCGTGAATATCTCAAAAGTTTAGATCTTAAATCATATCAGCGAAAAATCATTAAAAAAAGGTTCCTAGCAGTATACGACAGTGATATTCGTGTCTTACAACAAAATGGAAAACTTTACTTAGACTTTTCCAAATACGACTATAGTGATCTTTTAGAATACTAAATCAGCTTTACTCTCTATCTCCCCCTTTTTACTTTCTATATAAATTTTTATCATTTTTTATTCTCGGATAAACCCGAGAATCTAATTTATTGATCATTTTTCAATACTTTCATCATTAAATCATATAAATATAACACGATATTTCGTATATTACATAGTATAAAATAGTATAATAATATATTTATCAGTTTATAAAATACTATTAAATATACAATATATAAAATAAAATGTATTTTATTACAATATAAATGTGTATTTAAGTATTTATTTCGTACAATTTTTAAATGCAAATCGATGATCTATTTAACATCCTTCACAACTCATTAGAGTCTCAAAATAACGGCAAAAAAATATCTCTAAAGGATATGGCCAACAAACTAGGGATAGCTATGCGTACATATCAGGACTGGAAACTTGGCCGGGCAAAACCTCAGGCTGCTTCTGTAGTAATGAAAATGTTAGGTGAACTTGAAGATGATGAGATCATAAGGGCTGTAAGAAAAATAAATAAGTTGAATGATTAAGGGCGAAGTATGAGCACACTTACAAATAAAGAGCGAGATGGTCTAGAAGATGTATTTTTATCAATCAATGCAAACACTGATAAATACAAAAAAATTAAAGAATTATCTACATTAATAATGCTTCACAAAACAACTATAAACTTCGCTAGAGTGCTTAAACAGGCAAAAGTTGGACTAAAAGAAACAAAATTATCACAATTTCTATTATATTTAGGCAAAAAGAAGAAACATTTAAGGAAATAAATTATAAAGTACTTACAGCTGAATTATTTTGTGACTAAGGCTTTTAGGGGTTGGTTGTATAAAATTCGGAAATATATTTAATCCAAGGGTAAATTTATGAATAAAGCGCAATTCGTTGAATTAGTACAAGCAAGTGGTGACTATAAAACTAAAGTTGAAGCAGAAGCTGCTATTAAAGCATTTACAGAAGCTGTAACTACAGCATTAGTGCAAAAAGAAGATGTTTCTTTAGTAGGTTTTGGTAGTTTTGCTGCTTCTTTACAAAAAGGTAAAAGTGGTAAAGTACCTGGTACTGATAAAACATATACTACTCAAGATAAAATGGTTCCTAAATTTAAAGCTGGTAAAGGTCTTAAAGACCGCGTTGCAGCTGGTAAATAGTTATTAAGTCAACAACTCTCTTTTGAGTTGACGACTAATTCTTTTCTTATGAATATACCTTTCCTCTCATCATTTTTTCAAACAAAAAAAACGAGAGTACCTTTAACAAATTCTCCAATCTTAAACTCTATTAATCTATTCGTATCAAAAAATGATTTATATATTTATGAAAATGTAACTATATATCATCATACTTACAGCTTCTTCATCCCTTTACTTATACTAGACACTTCAAGAGGTCTTTACATATTTGAACACAAAGAGTGGAATCTTGAAGAGCTCAAAAATGCAAAAATTGAGAAAACTACTCATGCAGAAAGTTCAGAAAACACTCTTGCATTTGAAAAAGCACATGAAATTATTAGAAAAAGATTTAATGAGCTAACACATGATGATGGGATACCAATATATAATTATCTCTTAATGGAAAATTTAAGTACTGATGAATATCAGTCTTTGGACAGTTCATTTCAAAAGCTTTTACCAAAATCAAAAATTATTTTTAATGACTCCACAGAAAAGAATATAGCACAGAAGCTTCAAAGTGCTTCTGATCCATTAACTGACCTTCCAACAGCAGCAACAGTGATTGGAACTCTTATAATCCAATATGCCATTGTTGATACAAACAATGAACTCAAACTATGTTCAAAAGATCAAATAGAATTCATAAATGCTGATATATCAGAACATCTCAACCTAAATGCACCGGTAGCTACAGGTCGAACAAGTATTATTTTACTCAAAGCAATTTTAGAAAAACTCAAAAACCCAGACTTAAAAATTATTATAATTAAGCCAACTCTACTCTCATGTGAAATACTTAAAAAACAGCTACTCAATACAATTGAGCATGCAATAATAGAGGTTGATATCACATCTATTGAGATTATCACACCGATAGAGCTTGTAAATAAACATCTATCAAAACTCTCAAAAACAAAACTTACTACTTCACTTGAGATAGATCCTTTACTTATGCAAAAAAAGGCAAATCTCGCTGATTTAATCATATGTGATGATGCAGATTTTTTACAAAATAATTTTCTAGCTTATCTTAAACAGCTACAAAATAAATCTTCATTGATTCTCGTAAGTAATGCAGATACTAAGTTTAAAATATATACTCTAGAAAAAAGTTATAGGCTTGGTAAGCAAAAAATTAATTTTTACCAAACACATCCACATGCTAAAGCTTTACACTTAATCTCTATGCTTTTAAAAACTAATGCACCTAAGGATATATTAGTTATATCCAATAACTTAAGTAGAGAAAAATTAAATGATGACTTAGAATCTTTTATTCAAAATAAAGCTGTATTATTGGATAGTTCTAAAAATCTTATTGATCAAGATATAGACAATCTGTTACTCTCAAACTATACTGATATGCACGGAATACAAACAAAAAATGTGATATTAATGGATGTTTGTGATGCAAAAGATGTAGAGCTTCTGTATGCATTTGAATTATGTAAAGATGAAGCTTATGTTCTTTATGATGATGAATGTCAAAAGATTACAACACTAAAGGAAAGATATGAAAGTTACTAAGAGTGAACAAGAGTGGAAAAAAATATTAAGTCCAGAGGCCTTTTATGTAGCACGCCAACATGGAACTGAAGCTCCATTTTCTGGAAAATTTTATGATAATAAAGATGATGGACTTTACAAGTGTGTATGTTGTGATGCGCCTCTCTTTGAATCAGATACAAAATTTGACTCAGGAACAGGTTGGCCAAGTTACTTTGAAGCTTTAGAAGACGCTGTTGTAGAAATAAAAGATATGAGTCATGGAATGATTCGTATAGAGGTTAGATGTGCTTCATGTGATGCACACTTAGGTCACGTTTTTGAAGATGGACCAGAACCAACAGGCTTGAGATACTGTATTAACTCCGTAAGTTTAAATTTTGAAGAAAAATAAGGAAATTAAATGACAAAAAAAATCCAATTACTCCTCTCTTTTTTACTGATATTCTCAGTAAATCTTGATGCAAAAAATCCTGTAGTTATTTTAGAGACTACGCAAGGAAAAATTGAATTAGAACTTTATCCAGATGTAGCTCCACTTGCTGTTGAAAACTTCACTACTCATGTAAAAAATGGCTACTATAATGGAATAGCTTTTCATAGAATTATAAAAAATTTTATGATTCAGGGTGGAGACCCAACTGAGAGTGGACGCGGTGGTGAGAGTATATGGAAAAAACCATTCAATGATGAATTTAAAGGTAAAACTTTTGATAAAAAAGGGATTTTGGCAATGGCTAATGCGGGAAGAAATACTAATGGGAGTCAATTTTTTATAACGACTGCACTAACGCCTTGGTTAAATGGTCATCATACAATTTTTGGACAAGCAACACCTGAATCTATGAGTACACTTCAAAAACTAAACGATGTACCAACATTAGGTCGTAGAGGGGCAGATAGACCTCAAGAGCGCCAAGAAATTATTAAAGCTTATATTCTAAAATAGATACAAAGACTTTGTAACCTTTTTGTAATCATTATACAGTTATACTTTCATTTATATTAGCTATAGGACATCATATGGAAATACAAACAATGAAAAAACTAGAGAAGGAAGCTCTCAAGGAGAGTGGAACTGATCTAACCAGATTAGGTGTAGCTCTATTTTTTATGATTGCTGTTTTAACTTACAGCTTTTTAAGTAATGGTGGTATTCCAAATAATATGTTTCTTGCTGTGGCAGCACTTATTGGTGCTTATATGGCAATGAATATAGGTGCAAATGACGTAGCAAACAATGTTGGACCTGCTGTTGGTTCAAAGGCTATGACTCTAACAACTGCAATTATAATTGCAGCAATTTTTGAAGCCTCTGGTGCTATCATAGCAGGTGGAGAAGTTGTAAAAACAATCAAGAAGGGTATTATTGATATCTCTGCTTTTGGTGGGAATGCTGATCCATTTATATGGGCTATGATGGCTGCCCTTCTTGCTGCTGCACTCTGGCTTAACTTTGCAACAATGATGCGTGCTCCAGTTTCTACTACACACTCGATTGTAGGTGGAGTTATGGGTGCTGGGATTGCAGCTGCTGGTTTTAGTATAGTTTCATGGAGTACAATGGGAAAAATTGCAGCTTCATGGGTAATATCACCTGTTTTAGGTGGAATTATAGCCGCTGCTTTTCTTTTTGCTATTAAAAAATCTATAGTCTTTAAAGATGATAAGGTTCAAGCTGCAAAAACGTATGTACCAATCTTCGTTGCTCTAATGTCTTGGGCCTTTGTTACATACCTTACACTCAAAGGGCTTAAAAAGATTTGGCCTCAGATAGTTGAAATACTTAACTATCTTCCTTTAGTATCGATGGAAATAACTAATAAACCTTCATTTACTACTGCTTTACTTTTAGGTTTTATCGTGGCTTTTTTTGTATATTTTGCAGTTAAATCTAGACTTCTTTCAAATAAAAGTGAGCTTGAAAACACAAAAGACTCAGTAAATACACTTTTTACAATCCCTCTTATTTTTGCAGCTGCACTTCTTAGTTTTGCTCATGGAGCAAATGATGTTGCAAATGCTATTGGTCCCTTAGCGGCTATTAATGATGCTGTAGTGAATGGTGGTATATCAAGTAAGGCAAGTATCCCATTATGGGTAATGGGTGTAGGAGCTCTTGGAATAGCTTTAGGTTTAGCACTTTATGGCCCTAAACTCATCAGAACTGTTGGAAGTGAGATTACTGAACTTGATCAAATTCGTGCTTTTTCTATAGCTATGGCTGCTTCTATTACTGTTATTATTGCTTCACAACTTGGTCTACCTGTTAGCTCTACTCATATTGCTATTGGTGGTGTATTTGGTGTTGGTTTTTTAAGAGAGTACCTGCAGCTTACGTCTGTTCACTCAACTATTGAAGAGGATATGAGCACTATTAAAGATGAAAAAGCAAATTTAAATGCTTATAATGCAGAGCTTAAATCTTTAGAATCAAAAGAGGGAAAATCTCAAAATGAGTATCAAAGAATAATAGAACTTTATAAACTTATTTCAGCTGAAGAGAAGATAATTAAGTCTGCGAAAAAACATATTAAAGCAACAAAAAAAGTTGAATATGTAAAACGTGACGCGGTTAAGAAAATTATTGCGGCTTGGATAATTACAGTGCCAGCTGCTGCTGTGCTTGCAGCTGTACTGTTTTTTATGATTAGAGGGATTATGCTTTAAACTGACTTAGATATCTAGCTCAGTTTTAACACAATTTCTACCACTCTCTTTAGCCAGATAAAGAGCTTCATCAGCTCTTTGCACGGTATCATTCATGGAGTCGCCCTCTTTGACTTCACTCACACCAACACTTATAGTCACAGAGCCTACAGTATCAATGACTAATTCTTGAGTATTTTTTCTTATTTTATTCGCTAAAATTGTAGCTTGAACTAAATTTGCTGTAGGAACTAAAACTAGAAACTCTTCTCCACCCCATCTACAAACTATATCTACATTTCTTAAAGTTCTTAAAATAGTATGTGCAATCTGCACTATCACTTTATCTCCAACATTGTGTCCAAAAGTGTCATTTACATTTTTAAAGAGATCTATATCAATCAACATAAGTGACATTGTTGCATCTCTTTGAATCATAGTCTTATAAGTACTATTGTAAAGTTCTGTAAACTTATATCTATTATATAAACCTGTTAAAGAGTCTGTAGTAGCCATAACTTCATACTCTTTATTTTTATTTTGAAGTAAAACATTAATTTCATTGAGTTCATTTTGATACTCTTTCATAAGAGTAGCCCATCTTGAATACGTTAAAGAGATCAACTCTTTTTGCGAAATAACACCCTCCAGAGCACCATTTTCATCTACTACAACAACCCGTTTATAATGTTTATTTTTTAAAAATTCCAATGCATTTTTTATAGAAGAAGTTTTTTTTATTGTCTCAACTGGAGATGAAAGATACTGAGATATTGGAAGTTCAAGATCATCTCTTCGTCTTATTAACCTCATAACATCTTTAGTGGTTAAAATTCCTATTGGTTTTAAATCTTTAACAGCAATTACATTATCAAAGATATCTTCTGCCATAGTTTTTAAAACATCTAATGTTTTATCATTTACAGATATTGTTTTCATATTACGGCCAAGTTTTAAAAAATCTTCTAATCTATAATTGTCCATTAAAGTTTCTGGATCTATATTAGCAATAATATCACTATGTGCAATTATTCCATATAAAGATCCATCTCTATTAACTGCACAGATATGTTGCGTAACATGATTTACATACTTTAATGCATCTAAAACATTATTATGTTTTTCAATAGTTGGTATCTCAATAAGATTCATATCTTCTAAAAGAATATCAAGGTTTATTTGTTCCTCTTGTTTTTGTATTATGTCCATAACATTCAAAAGACGAAAACGACCATTGTCAATTACAACTAAGTTCCTATGTTCTTGTTCTAGCATTATTTCAAGAGCGCGAGAGAGAGTCTCCTTGATATCCAATGAGATAATTGATAAAGTTGCTATATCAGCTATTGATGGAAATTTCATATCTTTTCCTTATTGTAAAGCATCTGCTATTTTTATTGCTTGATAATGCTCTTTTACATCATGAACACGTAAAATAGATGCCCCATTTTTTTTTGCTTGTATATGTATAGCTAATGTACAAGAGAGGCTTCCTGGTACATTAGCTATACATATACAAGCAAAAAAAAATGGTG
>Ga0193965_1000091_pt1 | contig 31434 bp, 32 predicted proteins | sample FB_8_MG_FD_140330 | JGI IMG/M metagenome (GOLD analysis project Ga0193965, IMG submission 140330) | Microbial mat bacterial communities from the Broadkill River, Lewes, Delaware, United States - FB_8_MG | ecosystem: Environmental > Aquatic > Freshwater > River > Microbial mats | place: USA... | reverse complement strand
GTTACATGTGATGATCTCTGGGGCTGTTGTATTACTTTTTAGTGTTTTAGTTATTTATGATACACAAAACATTATGAAGGGTGCTTATGAGACTCCTATTGATGGTGCAATTGCACTTTATTTAGATTTCTTAAATATCTTTACTGCTTTACTTCAACTATTTGGTATTTTTGGTAACGATGACTAAGACTACTCTATCACCCGAACTATTTCGGGTGATTGATGCTAATATAAACCGCTTCAAAGAGGGTGTACGCGTTGTTGAAGATATCATGAGATATAGAGACAACAACAAAGAACTCTCGTCTAAACTTAAATCACTCCGTCACAAAGCAAAAATTGATGAAACAACTGAGTTGCTATTACATAGAGATTCTATCAATGATGTACTTCGTCCAACTATTAAAAGTGAGCTCAATCGTACCGATATTAAAAGTATTATTTTGGCTAATTTTAAAAGAGCTGAAGAATCTGCGAGAGTTTTAGAAGAACTTTTTAAACTATATAATCAAGAATATAGTGAAAACTTTAAATATCTAAGATATGAACTTTATAATCTTGAAAAAGAGATTGTACTCAACGAGAAGTGATAAAAACAACTTCAAACTCTAAATAGTTAACTGGATAGTTATTCATTAGTTGCTTAGTTTGTTTGTAGTTTAATACTTTTCTTGCTCCACTCACACCACTTTGTTTAATATACTGAAACATCTCTCTTGTTGATTCAAATTCTAACCTATACTCTACAACTTCAAAGTTTGCATTAAAATATTTTTTTTGTAGTTTGTCTATCTCATCTACACTTTTAAGCATAGGTTCTAGTGATGCTGTTTCATTTAATATTCTAAATGTATTAGATGTAAATATTGCTAAAGCAATTGGTGCATTTAGTTTTTGTATATTTTTAAAAACTATCTCAAGATTCTCAGCCCATTGTAATGCTGATGCTGAAAATATATAATCATAGCTGTAGGTACTAAGGTTTTCAAAGAGGGTTTTATCGTTAAAATCACCATAAATTGATTCTATTTTTTTTGATTTAGGGTGTAGTTCTAACATTCCAGGAGCAAAATCAACACCAGTGAATTTTTTATATTGCCAATCTATCTTTCTACATAATGCTCCACTACCACACCCCAAATCTAAAATATACTGAGGTTTATTAGTAATTAATTCTAGTAATTTTTTTACTACTTTATTTTGTATAACATTATGATTCCCATAGTGGGTAGCATACTTAGAAAATTCGGAACTTACTCTCATTTTTTGTTAACAACCAAAGAGATAATAAATAAAGAAAGTACACATATTACTATAGTTGCGCCTGATGGCAATGAAAAATAGAATGAAAGAATCATACCTGCTATTACACTTATAATTGCAAAGAATAAAGAGGTCAGCATTGTTGGTAAGAATCCTACTCTATACTGCAAAGCGGCAACTGTAGGGATAACCATTAAAGCACCAATAAGCAAAGAGCCTACTACCCTTATAGATAAGGCTATAATTATCGCTACAACTGTTACAAGTAGATAGTTTAATAGTTTAACTTTGACGCCACTCGTTTTTGCAACCTCTTCATCATAAGCTATAAAATACAACTCTTTTGAAAATAATAATAAAAGTGCCAAAGAGAGTGTTCCAAAGATTAATATGGTAATTACATCTTCATCACTCACAGAAAGAATCGAACCAAAAAGATATGAAAAGAGTGAGTTATTAAATGCTCCACCTAGAGAAACTATAATAACAGCTATCGCTAATGAGCCTGAGAGTAAAATAGCTAAAATTGCATCTGAATATAGTGAAAAAGAGCTTCTTAAATACTCAATAAGCCACGCAGAAAATACAGCAACTAATACTGCTATCCAAAGTGGATTATATCCAGCTACAAGTCCAACAGCAACACCAACTAATGCTGAGTGTGCTAAGGTTTCACTTATCATAGAGTATCTTTTTAAAACAACAAAAGTTCCACTTACTGAAGCTAAAATCGCTATGATAAGCCCTGCTATAAAAGCTCTTTGCATAAAGTCATATTCAAACATATCTAACATAGTAAAATCCTAATGCTCGTGTTTATGATTATGGATGAGATGTGCATCGATTCCATAAAGAGCACTCATATCTTCACAACTCATCGCTTTTTTAGGGTCATTGCAAATAATAGCTTTTTGATTAATCGTAAATAATCGTCCAATATCATCTGCAATAACACCAATATCATGTGTAATAAATACTATAGTGATGTTTTCTTCTTTATTTAATTTTGCTAAAAGTGTATAAAAACCCTTTTGAGAAACCATATCTACACCTGTATTTGGCTCATCAAGAATAAGAATCTTTGGTTTTGAAGCTAAAGCTCTCGCTATCATTACCCTTTGCCTTTGTCCACCAGAGAGTGTTCCAACCATTTTATCTTTAAGGTCAAATACCCCCATTTTTATCATTGAATCTTTAACAATCTCTTTGTCGTTGACACTCATTGAAGAGAAAAGTGTTCTTTGTGAAGTTCTACCCATATTTACAATATCTTGTACAGTCGCTGGAAAGTTCGCATCTACATGGGAAGCTCTTTGTGGAACGAAACCTATTTTATGCCACTCTTTAAAATCATCTAACTTTTTACCAAAAATTCTTAGCTCTCCATTTGTTGGTGATTCTAAGCCTAATAGCATCCTAATTAGGGTAGTTTTCCCACCACCATTTGGTCCAATAATAGCAATATATTCAGAATCGAAAATCTCAAAAGAGATGTTTGATAATATATGTTGCCCTGAAACACTAAAGTTTAGATTTTTTACATCAAAGATTGGGATTTTAAACTTCATTTACACTCTAATGCGTTTGATATTTTTTCTAAATTTTTTTTCATAATATCTTCATAACTCAAATTTTTTGAAGCTTCATCTGCTGTGATATTTCCTAATGGTTGAAGTACATCAACACTTACATTTGCTTCTGAAGCTATGCTTTTTATCGCTTTATCACTTACAAAACTCTCAAAAAATATTGTTTTTATATGGTGTTCTTTTACATGTTCTATAAGTTTTATCATATTTTTTGCATTAGGCTCTGCTTCTGGAGATAAACCACTCAATGCTTCTACATGAAATCCATATTTTTTTGATAAATAAGAAAAAGCATTATGATTTACAATAATAGTCTTTTTTTTACACTCTTTGATTCTATTTTTGTATTGAGAATCTAAATTTTGAAGCATCGCAACATATTTTTGAGTATTTTTTTCGTATAACTCTTTATGTTGTGGTGAAATTTTTATCAAAGAATCTTTTATTATTTTTGAAGATATAATCATATTGTTAATATCTAGCCAATAGTGTGGATCAACTCCACTATGATTGCAACTCTCGCCATGATGTTCATGATGATGGTGTTCTTCTTCCTCTTCATTCTTAGATTCTAACCCTAAAAGCTTTACATGTTCACTCATATTAACAACATCATTTTTAAACTCAAAACCATCTATCCAAGGTTCTAAACCTGCCCCACTATAAACAACTACAGCACTATTTTGAATCTTTGCCATTAGCTTAGGTGTAGGCTCAAAGCTATGTGCATCTACTCCAAAAGGGAGAATCATAACTAGCTCTGCACTATCTCCTGCAATATGTTTTGCAATATCATATAAAGAGAATGTACTCAGTGCGATAACAGGTTTAGAATTTTCTTTGTTTATCTTAGAATCTTGCTTTGTTACAAACATCTGCAAAAGAAAAACTAAAATCACCAATACAAAAATCACATTTCTAAAATCTTTCATAATTAATCCAAATATTTTTTGAAATTATACCCTATTTTGTAATCTGGTTTTTTTTAGATATAATTCGCCACTTTTTATACTCAGGAATTTATAATATGACAACTAGTTTTTTACTTATTGTTCAAATAGTTTTAGTTATTCTTATCGTTATAGCTGTACTATTACAAAAAAGCTCAAGCATTGGTCTTGGTGCATACAGTGGCTCAAATGAGTCTGTATTTGGAGCAAAAGGTCCAAATAGCTTTTTAGCAAAAGCAACTTTTACAATAGGTTTTTTATTTGTTGTAAATACAATTACTTTAGGATATATGTACTCTCAAGCTAATCAAGCATCTGTAATAGATGATATGATTGAACCTACAAATATCAAAGCTCCAACTGCAATCACAACTCCTGTAGTAGAAACAAATACTACAAAATAACCTACTTATAGCTTCAGTTTATCTGTAGCTATAAACCTATTCAACTACCCCTTTTACTCCACCTTAAAATTTTCTTGCTACAATTAGGCAATTATTTTAAATACTCCAAGGAATTTCAATGTTAAACGAAATATATGACCAATGTGAAACAAAAATGCAAGGTAGCATAGACCATATGCTAAGAGACTTCAAAACACTTAGAACTGGTAAAATCACTACTTCTGTTTTAGATAATGTTAAAATTGATTATTATGGAACTCCAACTCCTCTTGATCAAGTTGGTTCTGTAATAGCAACAGATGCAACTACAATTGTTGTAAACCCTTGGGAGAAGAATCTATTAGCTGATATTGAATCTGCTATCTCTAAAGGAAATGTTGGGGCTACACCAAACAATGATGGTGAACAAATCAAACTATTTTTCCCTGCAATGACAGTTGAACAAAGAAAAGAATCTGTAAAACAGATGAAAGGTATGGGTGAAAATGCTAAAGTTTCTCTAAGAAATGATAGAAAAAACTCAAACGATAAAATCAAAAAACTTGAAAAAGACAAAGAGATAACTGTTGATGAATCAAAAGCAGCACAAGACACTATTCAAAAAATAACTGACAAACATACAGCAAATATTGACAAGATTGTAAAAGATAAAGAAGCTGAGATATTAAAGGTTTAATGATGGATGTTAAAAAAATATATATGGATGCTGATGCTCTTTTAGAGGGTCACTTCAAATTAAGCTCTGGAAACCATTCACAATTTTATCTTCAATCTGCAAAAGTTTTAGAAGACCCTAAAACTGCAAAAGTTTTAGCTGAAGCTTTAGCTGCTCAGATTAAAGAGAGTGGTTTAGAGATAGACACTGTATGTGCTCCTGCACTTGGTGGTCTTATCGCTGGATTTGCACTTGCAACTGCTCTTGATGTTCGTTTTATCTTTGCTGAGAGAGTTGATGGCGTGATGAATATCCGTCGTGGTTTTGAAGTGGCAAAAGATGAAAAAGTTTTAATGTGTGAAGATATTATTACAACTGGTGGTTCTGCAATGGAAGCAGCAGCAGCTGTTGAAGCACTTGGTGGAAAAATTGTTGGTGCTGCAGCACTTGCAAATCGTGGTTTCTGTAAAAGAGAACATAGCGACATCACAGCAAAACCAAACTGTAAACTACCTACAGATATCCCATTTTTTGCATTAGCAGATTTTACATTTGAGATGTATGCACCTCAATCGTGTCCACTTTGTAAAGATGGAAGCGAAGCTATCAAACCAGGTTCAAGAGGAAATTAATCTCCTCTTGATAACTACAGTCTTTAACTGTAGTTAACCTGACAAGTCACCATCTTTTGAACTAAAACTTTTCCTATCTCCTCTTTTCCATCAACAATAGTAGTTATCCCTAAATTACTTAAACTATTTTTATCCTCTAAAGAGTTCACTTTTACAATCAGATTTATATTTTGAGTTTGTTTTACAATCGCTTCACAAATTGCTCTTTTTTTATCTGAATTATCAAGTGTTACTATTACAGCAGCAGAATCTTGAATATGAACTGCCTCTAACATTGAGATTTTAGACATATCTCCTAAGTACGCTTCATGACCATGATTTATAGCTTCTTGCACATGTTTTGGTGAGTTGTCAATTATCAAATAATGAGCATCAATCTTATCTAGCTCTTTTGCTACGAATTTACCCACAACACTATATCCACATACAATAACATGATCACGACGAGAAATAAACTCTGAAGCTTCTGGAGCCATATACTCTTTGTGTCTCAAAAAATCTACAAAACCATTAATTTTACTAATAAAAAATGGTGTTACCATCATAGAAAAAATTACTACTAAAATAAAAAGTGATTCCAACTCTTTATCTAATAAACCACCAGCAGATGCAACAGCGAATATAACAAAAGAGAATTCACCCACTTGAGAGAGTGCCAAACCAGCTTTTAAAGAGATTGGATGCGATGATGTAAGACGGAGCAAAAAATAGATAATAATTGTTTTTAGAATCAACATTACAACAAATATTCCAACTATCATATCTATATTATTTATAAAATAAACTACATCAACTTTCATACCAACAATGATAAAAAATGTACCCAATAAAATATCTTTAAAAGGTGCAATATCTGATTCGACCTTATGATGATACTTTGTTTCTGCAATTATCATACCTGCTATAAAAGCACCTAAAGAGTATGTAAAACCCATATATGCAGCTAAAAGAGAGGCACTCACCACTATAAATAATACAGAACTCATAAACAGCTCATCCACCTCACTTGAAGCTGAAAAGTGAAGCAACCATGTCATGATTCTTTTCCCAACTACAAAAAGAAGTGCTAAAACTATCACCACACTATATGCAGTATCTGCTAAAATAACACCTAAAGATTCATCACCTTCGTTGATAAGAAAACCTAAAAGAATCAAAATAGGGATAACTGCAATATCTTGAAAAATCAAAATCCCTGTAGCTCTTTGTCCATAAGGGCGATATATCTCTTTTGAGCTTTTAAGATAACTCAAAACTACAGCCGTTGAAGATAAAGAGAAAGCTAATGCAACTATTAAAGCTGTCTTTTCATCCAAATTAATTAAGTAATGACCTATTGAGTAAACAACTCCAGCGGTAATACCAACTTGTAAAAAACCATTTAAGAATATCTCTTTTTTCATCGTATTCATTTTAGACAATGATATCTCAAGCCCGATAGTAAACATTAAAAATACAATTCCAAACTCCCCAATATGTTCAAGGGTATGAGAATCTTTTAATGAACTCAAATCAAAAGCATAAACTAAAATAGTACCTGTTAAGATGTAACCAATTATTTGTGAGACACCAAAATGCTTTAAAAATAGATTTAAGATGGTTGAGACACCCAATGCCACAACGATATAAAACAACATAGATTCCATGTGTATAAGCCTTTAAAAAATTTATAGCATTATATACTATTTAATCTAAGCTATACAGATTTTAAGAGATTTTATATTATAATCGCGAATTATTAATAATATTATGGAGTAGATATATGACTAAATACATTTTTGTTACCGGTGGGGTTTTAAGCTCTCTTGGAAAAGGGATTACGGCTGCTAGTGTTGGTACTTTACTTAAACACTCAGGTAAAAAAGTGGGTATGTTAAAAATCGATCCATATATCAATGTTGACCCTGGAACTATGTCTCCCTTAGAGCATGGGGAAGTTTTTGTTACCAAAGATGGTGCAGAGACTGACCTTGACATTGGAAACTATGAGAGATTCTTAGATTCTTCGTATTTAAAATCTTCAAACTTTACTACTGGTCAAGTTTACTCTTCTGTTATTGAAAAAGAGAGAGCTGGTGGTTACCTTGGTCAAACGATTCAAGTTATCCCACATATTGTTGGTGAAATTGTAAATAGAATCAAACTCGCAGGTGAGGGTCACGATATTTTGGTGGTAGAGCTTGGTGGAACAGTTGGTGATATTGAGGGCTTACCTTTTATGGAAGCGATTCGTCAAATGAAACATGATGAAGATGTTGCAGGGACTTTCTTTATCCATGTAACACTGATTCCTTTCATTAAAGCTGCTGGTGAGTTAAAATCTAAACCAACACAACACTCAGTTCAAGAGCTTCGTAGAATCGGAATCACTCCTCAGATGATAATTGCGAGAAGTGAAAATGGACTACCAAAAGCATTTAAAAAGAAACTTGCAATGAGTTGTGATGTTCATACTGATTCTGTAATAGAAGCTATTGATGCTTCAACAATTTACAGCATCCCTATCACTTTTATGAAACAAGGTATTTTAAGCCCTATCGCTAAAGAGTTAGAACTAGGTGAGCTAAATCCAAATATGGAACAATGGGATACTTTAGTAAAGAAAATTGTTGCACCTCAAGATAAAGTTGTTGTTGGTTTTGTTGGAAAATATCTTGAACTCAAAGAAGCTTATAAATCTTTAACAGAATCACTGATTCACGCTGGTGCTCACTTAGATACAAAAGTTGAAGTTTGCTGGGTTGATTCTGAAAAGATAGAAGAAAAAGGTGCTGAATCACTTCTTGCTGATTGTGATTCTGTACTTGTTGCTGGTGGTTTTGGTTCTCGTGGTGTTGAGGGTAAGATTCAAGCAATCGAGTATGCTCGTGTGAACAAAGTTCCATATCTTGGAATATGTTTAGGTATGCAACTTACTTTAGTTGAGTATGCTAGAAATGTTCTTGGGCTTGAAGATGCTAACTCTGTAGAGTTTGATGAAAATACTAAGAATCCTATGATTTACCTAATCGATAATTTCCTTGACCAAAGTGGTGGAACACAACTTCGTACTCATCAATCACCAATGGGTGGAACACTACGCCTTGGTGAATACCCATGTGATACAAAAGAGGGCTCAATCATCAGAGAAGCTTACAATGGTGAAGCTACAATTTACGAGAGACACCGTCACCGTTATGAAGCAAACCCTGCTTATAGAGAGCAATTAGAAAAAGCTGGCATGATTGTGACCGGTGAATCTAATGGTCTAATAGAAACTGTAGAGATAGAGGGTCACCCATGGTTCTTAGGTGTACAATTTCACCCAGAGTTTACATCAAGATTACAAACTCCTAACCCTTCTATTTTAGCTTTTGTTAAAGCTAGTTTAGCTGCTAAATAATTTTTTACGAGGCTTTTTAGCCTTGTAAAATTCGCACTTTCATAATCAACTTATCCATCCCGTATGGGTCAGTAACGCTAAAATAAATATTTCCATCATTTACGATAGCTGTTCCAACACCTTTTTCTATAGTCTCTTCCCCATTATAATAATCTTTGTTAGCATATTGGAGTTGGTAAGAATCACCCGCGATAATATTCAATTTTTTTAACTCTTCTTGTGTATGAGGTACAAAAGCCATGATAGTAAATCCTTTTATTTTTTATGTTATTATTTTAACATTAATTTGATTCATAGGAGAATCGTATGGGCTGGACTTGTCAACATGACCACAATGGATACTGCAAACTTATCAAAAAAACTTGTGTTCCGGGGATGAAAGGGTGTGTTTTAAAAAGTAATGAGTATATTTTTACAACAGGAAACTATGAAGATGACAAAAAAGCCCAAGATTCAAAAGAGAGTGAAGTGATAGACTTTGCTGCCCTTGCTCGAAGTAATTAAATGTTTGAAAAGCATACTAAAGTGTACTTGAAATATATGTTGCTTTCATAAGTATCACCACAAAATTATGGGGACGAAAGAGTTACAGTTTTACCATTATTTCTTAAATAATTAAACCTATTATAAGTTTAAGTTGTTGTAATGCATAATTAAATTATAATGCAAAAACTTATTTTACATACAATACAAGTATTTTAATTAACTCAACAAGAGGTTATTTATGAATGATATTCAAAGGGAAGCTTTTGCAACAACTAAACTTGCAACAACTTATATAATTAATGATGAAGATGAAAGTACAGGTAATATTGCTGACATTAATGCAGATCTTAACGAAGAAGAGATAGAAATATTAACGGAGCTTGATAAACTATTTGAATCTTACTACAACTAGAATACACCCTTCATTACACTACTAAAATATTTTAAATACTTAAGGCTCTTTCTCATGACCCAATCTCAATATATCAACGATTTTTTTAAAACATATTCAAAATTTTTAAGCAAAGAACTTTATCGTGCGATGAGACCAAATGGAACATTACAATCTACTGAAGGCATTGTAATTAATTATTATGGTGGAAGACCCTCTCAATATTTAGCAAATTTCGTTCGTACTTTTTATACAATAATTGATTTTAATGATAAAGATGAAAAGCTAAATAACATTACTAGATATAATAAGAAATTAATAGATGTCTATTTAAATAAAATAAAAAATCCTCTCTCTATAAATTTAGAGGGAGAAAAACTTACTGAAAATGCACTCTTTTGTGAAGCAATTAAAGATAAAAAATTTGTTTATACACTAGAACTATATTATGAAGCATTTTATAGATTTTTAAACCATGCTAAAAATAATCAATTTTTAAAACATACTGTAACTAGTAAACACTCTGCATTATTTTTACAACCTACTATAGAATTTTATAATGCTTTATCTCATCTGTATATTGCCTATTCAAATGAAAAAGAAACTGATATTCATTCAAATATTAATAAAGCTCTTTCTCACATTCACCGAGGTACTCTTGATTATTATAAGAAACTTATAAAATTTGTTGACCTTGATACAGCAGATCAAGAAAAGTTAGTAGATTTAAGAAAAAAAGAATTTTTATCAATTGGTATTAATACCAATGATGACACTAAGATTAATATCATTGAAAATTATGCAAAATTTGTTTTTACTCTTCTTACTAAATTTCCAAATAATGCTTTAAAAACTTCTAAATAAAAGATTCCCTTATGACAAACACACCAACACTCACAAAACAAGATTTATATAACTTACTCTCTTTAAGATTTCCAGATTCTGATAAAAAACTCTCTCAAATCCCAAATCCTGCTTTGTTGCAAGATTCTACTAAAGCAGCCAAGAGAATTGCTGATGCTATACGCAATAATGAGAGAATCACTTTAGTTGGTGATTATGATGTTGATGGGGTTACCTCTACGGCTATTATGGTTGATTTTTTTAGACAAATTCCTTACCCTCTTGAAGCTATCATCCCAAACCGTTTTAACGATGGGTATGGAGTAAGTCCAAATATTTTAGAGAGAATCGATACTGATGTGATTATCACAGTTGATAATGGAATCTCTGCTATTGAAGCTTCTAGAATCTGTAAAGAGCGTGGGATTGAGCTTATCATCACTGATCATCATACACCCTCTGAGATTCTTCCCGATGCTTACGCTATAGTTGACCCTAAACTTTCAACCTGTGAGTACCCTTTTAAAGAGATTTGTGGTGCGCAAGTCGCTTGGTTACTTTTGGCACTTGTAAAAAAAGAGTTAGCACTTGATATTAATATGAAACAGTTTTTAGATATTTTAGCGATTGCGATTATTGCAGATATTATGCCTCTTATCGATATAAACAGAACTCTAGTAAAGGAGGGTTTAAAAGTTTTAATGAGTTCTCCTCGTCCTGCTTCTATTATTATAAGAGATTTTTTGAACAAGTCATCTATAAGTTCTGAAGATATAGCATTTCAAATAGCTCCTAGAATCAACTCAGCTGGAAGACTAGAAGACGCTCACATCGCTTTAGACTTTTTTACAGCTAAAGATACACATTTTGCGTATGAGCAGTTTGAATTTCTTGGTTCTTTAAATGATGAGAGAAAAGAGACCGAAGCTGAGTGTACAAAAATGGCTATAGAATCTGCTGATTCTACTGCTCATGTTATAGTAGTAGCAGGAGAGGGTTGGCATGAGGGTGTTGTGGGAATCGTAGCTGCACGCCTTGTTGAAGAGTTTGGTCGCCCTGCAATAGTTTTGAGTATTGAAGATGGAATCGCTAAAGGGAGTGCTAGAAGTCTTGGTGAAGTAAGTATTTATGAACTTATTAAAGCCAATGAATCATTTTTAACAAAGTTTGGTGGGCATAAGATGGCAGCTGGACTTGGACTAGCAGAGGAGAATATAGATGCTTTTAGAGTAGCTATCAATAAAACAGCTTCAAGATTGGATCCAAAAGACTTTATACCTAAAGAGCAACTCACAGGGATTCTCCGTTCTGATTCTATAGACTTAGAGTTACTCAACCTACTTGAGCAGTTTGAACCTTATGGGGAAGCAAATATCCGCCCTAGATTCTTAATCAAAGATGCCGAGGTTGTTAGTATCAAACTTATGGGTAAAGATAAGTCCCACTCTAGAATCACCATAAGACAATATCCACACGAAAGAGATACCCTAGAACTCATAGCATTTAGAACAGTTTTTGAGATGCCTGATGATAGAAAAATCTCTGCGAGCTATACAGTTGCAAAAAATGAGTTTAATGGGAGAATCTCTGCCCAACTTTTAGTCAATAAAATATATTAAACAAATATAATATAAACTAATTAATATTATTTGCAATTTGTAATTAACTCCAATATTTGTTATAATTTCATAAAATAATTACCATAAGGAATTAGAATGAAAAAAATTATAACACTATCGGCTATAGCATTTTTAAGTACTTCACTATTTGCAAGTACTGATATGCAAGCACAAATAGATGAACTTACTAAAGAGATTCAAAAATTAAAAAAAGATGCAACAAATACTAAAAAAACACTTACAAGCGTAAAAAAAGCTACTGGTGGAGATAACATCAAGTTTGGTTTAGATTTTAGAAATGCTGTTGATGTGATTGACTATAAAACTACAAATTTGACTACGGGTGAGAGTTCAAAAGCTAGTAACCATGCACTTATTACAAGTAGATTATTCTTAAACATGGCATCTTCACCAAAAAAAGGTTTGATGTTCAAAGGAAAACTTGCTATCTATTCAACTTGGGGTTCACACCTTTTTGTAGAAGATTCTCCATTAAAAGATTGGTCAGCATCATCTAAACCGGGTGATACTATCATGAGAATCAAAGAAGCGTATGCTGTTTATTCTAGCAAAATTGGTTCTCAACCTATCACTTACTCTGTTGGTAGAAGACCAGCATCAAATGGTTTCTTAGCAAACTTTAGAGAAAATGAACCAAAATCAGGTTCTCCACTTGCTCACATCACAAACATGGAAGTAAATGGTGGTATGGTTAAACTTGACTGGAGCCGTTTTGTAGAGGGTGCTTACACTAAATTTGTATATGGTAGAGCACATACTGGTGAGATGCAAGGTGTATATGGAGATGATTCATCAGCTAGACTTCCATTTGCTGATATAAATGATGAATCACAAGATGAAAGTGTTGATTTCTTTGTAATCCCTGGTGTTGCTTATAATAATGGTCAATACCAACTTATGTACCAATGGGCGCATATTTTTAACACTAAAGGTAAAAACTTAGATACAGGTGTAAATAAAGGTGCTGCAGGAAGTGCTGATTTATTTGCTTTAAGTTTTAAAGCTGATGGAATTGGTGATGAGATTAGTGACTTTTTAGATGAAACAACTTTATTTGCTTCTGTTGCTTACACTAATTATTCTGCTAATGATGGTCACTCTTTAATAGGTTCAAACGATGGTGGTTCTCAAGATGGTCACTCTTTTTGGGTAGGTGCTGTTATCCCTGATGGTATTACAGAATCTGGAAAGTTTGGAGTAGAGTATAATCATGGTTCACAATACTGGACACCAATGACTTGGGCAGAAGATAGTGTAACAGGTTCTAAAATAGCTGTTCGTGGTGATGCGTATGAAGCGTATTGGAATTTCAACTTATTTGGCGAAAAATATTTACCATCACAAGTAAGATACTCTTATATTCAACATGACTACACTCCAAATATTAACTGTGCTGGTTGGGTAACTCCGGAAGCTGTTGATATCACTACATCTGATTTAAGATTAGCTGTTAGTTATAGATACTAAAACAGTAACTTATGCCCTTTGGCATAAGTTTTAATAATATCAGATTATATAAATAATAACTATTAATTAATATTCTCCTATAATAAAAAATTATATCACAAATTTATCACACAAAAAGTTACAGCAACTATAGTTTTCTAAACTAATTCTAAATGTTTAACTATTAGCAACATCACATTTGATACAATCCCAGCAATTTAATAAAGAGGTGAATATATGAAAAAAGTAATTACACTTTCAGCTGCTGCATTTTTAAGTACAGCTTTATTTGCAAATGCAGATATGCAAGCACAGATTGATGAGTTAAACGCAAAAATTGCGAAGATGGAAAAAACTCAAAAGAATCAAGGTAAAAAAATATCGGCAGTAAATAAACTAGCTAACAAAGATAATATCAAGTTTGATGTTGATTTTAGAACAGCTTATGATAACTTACAATACGATATGGTAAGTGGTGCAGAGTATAAAAACGATTCTCTTTTCTCAAACCGTTTATGGTTAGGTATGGGTTATGCTCCAACTAGTGAACTACTTTTTAAAGGGCAACTCTCTTTTAATAAAGCTTTTGGTGCGAGTTATGGACAGCGTGGAACTGGTATGGGCTTTGATACATTTGACTGGATTATCAATGAACAACTTACTGATGATACAATCAAATTAAGAGAAGCTTACTGGTTATGGACACCAACTATTGGTGGTTTTGGAACAACTTTTAGTGTTGGTCGTCGTCCAGCTACAAATGGTTATCTTGTAAACTTAAGAGATGATGATCAAGCCAAATCACCAATGGGTCATATAATTAATATGGAGTTTGATGGTGCAAGTGCAAGTATTAAACTTGGTAGTGTTTTACCGGGTGCTTATGCTAAACTTTGTATTGGTCGTGGTTTAACGAACGCTACTGGATGGGCTTCTCAAGCAACTATGCTTATTGGTTCACCAATGGGTGGTTCAACACAACCTAACTACACAGACGATTCTAATAACTTAGATAACACTGATATGGTTGGTGTAATCTTAAAACCTTATGATGATGGTCAATACTCTGTAATGACGAAATACTACCGTGGTTTTAATGTTCCAGGACTTCAATTTACTGACCCTAGTAACCCTATGGCTGGTGCATCTATGAAAACTTTTGGAAACATGGATGGAGCTGCTATCTCTGCAAAAATTGAGGGTATTGGTGATGAGATTAATGATTTTTTAGATGAAACAATCATTTTTGCTTCTTACGCTTGGTCTCAAACTGCTCCTGAAGCTGGACAAGCTATGCTTGGTAGTACTGATAAAGAATCTGGTACATCATACTGGATTGGTGCACAGATGCCAAATATGACTGGTGGTAAATTTGGACTAGAGTATAACCATGGTTCTAAATACTGGAGACCATTCACTTATGGTGAAGATACTATGATAGGTTCTAAAATGGCTGTTCGTGGTTCTGCTTATGAAGCGTACTGGACACAACCACTTGTAGAAAAAGTATTTTCTATGCAAGTTAGATATACATACCTAGATTATGATTATACTGGTTCTGATGGTTTCTTTGGAGATGGTGGAGCACCAATGAGTATGGCAGAAGTTGCAGGAGCTCAATCGATGGGTATGCAAGTAGATGCTGTTGATACTGCTCAAGATATTCGTGTTTATTTCAGATATAGATACTAAATCTAATTCTAAAATGTTAAGAAACTATTAAAAGTTTCTTAACATAATAATTTTTTCTTATAACTCTTATAATATAATTTCATCCACTTCCCCCTTATCTGTGTACTTTAGATACACTTTAAAAAAAAATCTAATTTTAAAACTAGTCTTAAGCCTTAAACTTGTAGAATTAACGACTTTATCTAAATTGAGGGAAGAAAATGAAAAAAAATGAATTATTAGAAGAGATACTAGCCGAAGTTGATAAGCACCCAGAGATTATGTCTCGTCGTGATGCTATGAAGTATTTAACAATGTCTCCATTAGCTGCATCTGTTCTTGCAAGTGCTACAGTTGGTGCAACAGCAATTAATGCTTCTAGTGCTAGTGGTAAAATTGTTATCGTTGGTGGTGGTTTAGCTGGTATGAGTACTGCTGCTCGTATTAGTCACGCTTTATCAAATGCTGATATTACTGTAATTGAGCCAGATCCATTATCTGTATCTTACCAACCAGGTCAAACTTTAATAGGTGCTGGTATTTGGGAACAAAGTGATATTCAGTATAAAAGAGATGATAAATTACCTTCAGGTGTTAAACTAATTAAAGGTAGTGTTACTGCTTTTGATCCAGATAACAATAAAGTTACTGTTGATGGTAAACAAGAGATCTCTTATGATCAAATGATTGTAGCTACTGGTTTAATGTTAAACTATGGTGCTATTAAAGGTCTTGATGGTGTTATTACATCAACTGGTGCAGATAATTCAGTTGTTAAAAACAGTGGTATTGGAAAAGATGGTCTTCACTCTATCTACTTCGCAGATGGTGCATCTGCAACATGGAAAGGTTTTGAAGAGTTAATTGCTAAAGCAAAAGCTCACAAAGGTCCAGAAAAATTACAAGCTGTATTTACACACCCTAACACACCAATCAAATGTGGTGGTGCTCCAAAGAAAATCATGTATCTTATGAACTCTCGTTTAGAAGAAGCTGGTGTTAGAGATAAAGTAGAATTAACTTTCTATCCAAATGGTGGTGGTATGTTTGGTATCAAAGATTACCATACTGCAATCGTTGAGCAATTCAAAACTAGAAATTTCAAATGGCACTACAAGCATAACCTAGTAGAAGTTGATACTGCTGCTAAAGTTGCTGTATTTGACAAGCACTGGAAAGAAAAAGGTGCTTATGATGAAGATTTAGAAGAATACACAATGGTTACTAAACATGAAAGAGTTGAAGTTAAATATGACTTTATGCATGTTACACCTCCTATGAAAGCTCCAGATGTTGTTGCATCTTCAAAAATCGGTTCTAAGAAAGGTTGGGTACCAGTAAACAAAGAGACTCTTCAACATGTTAAATACAAAAATGTATGGTGTCTTGGTGATGTTGCTGCTGTTCCAATGGGTAAAACTGGTGGATCTGCTCGTAAACAATACAAAGTTGTTGTTGAAAACATGATCGCTTCTATGGAAGGGAAAGCTCTTGGTAGCAAATACGATGGTTATACTGTATGTCCACTTATTACAAGTATTGGTACAGTTATGCTTGCAGAGTTCAACTGGGCTTCTAAGAAACCAGGTTCTGGTGTAAACGCTGCATCATTCCCACTTGACCCAACTCAAGAGAGATGGATTTGGTGGTTATTAAAAGTTTATGCACTTAAACCAATGACTGTTATCGGTATGTTAGGTGGTAGAGCATAATTAATCCTCTTTTGAGGATTAATTTTCTAAAATTGTTACACTTATAATAAAACTTATACATTTATTTTATAATAAATATAACTTTTATTATACATAAGATAAAATAAATAAAATTCAAGGAGCTACAATGAATAAAATTGCAAAAATCGCACTTGGTGCAACATTACTATTATCTTTAGGAACAACAGCTGTAAACGCTGATGTAAACAAAGGTAAAAAACTTTTTACTAAAAAATTAAAAGGTTCTTGTGCTATGACTGGTGCAGCTATGGCTGGTAAGCATACACAAGGTGAGTGGAAAGAGATTGGTACTGCTGGTATGGCTGCAGAGATTAAAGTTATCTGTCCTAACATTAGTGATAAAGCTCTTAAAGAAAAATATCTTGAGCATTACTTAGACTTCTTCCACGAATTTGGAAGTGACAGTGGAAATGTTCCATCTTGTTAATTTAATTTAAATCGCATCTTTTTGATGTGGTTTAAACCCTAATCTTATACTTCAGTGATAAATATCCCATCTTGTTTTAAAGACAATCACCCTTTTAAAAAAACTCAACAACTCAACAATAATTTAATTGCAATTTTTGCAAATAATAATGAGATAAAATATCTATCTCCACACAATTGTGAAATAATCGGTACTATATCACATAATTATTTTGACTTAAATATTTCAAATCTAGCATTTTCTTTAGATTCTAAATTAATAGCTTATTGTGTAGAATCTAGTGTTTATATATTTGATATAGAAACTCAAAAAATAGTGCAAATAATAGATTTAAATACAAAAATCATTAGCACAATACAATTTGATTTAGAATCTAAATATATTATAATTATTCTCAATAATAAAAAGATATTACAATATAGATATGATTACAATTCACCAATATCACAGATTTATAAAACTGATTCTTTAACTATTAGTTCATCAGAGTTTTATAACTCAACTCTTGCAATTGGGATGCTTAACGGTTCTATATCTATCCTCAATATCTATTCAAAAGCTTATGAGTTACACCTAAAACATGATATTTTTAAAATCAATTCTTTATGTTTTGTAGATTCAAATACTCTCTTAAGTGGAGATGATGGTGGTAATATTTTTATAAGTAAGCTCAGTGAATCAAAACTATTAGCAAAAATAAAAACTGGTTTTACAAAAATAGATCAGATTATTTTAATGGCAAACAAAAACTTTATACTTGTAATAGGGGGTGCTAATTATATTAGTCTCTATGATATTAAAAATTATAAACTTGTTCACAATAAATATTTAATATTTAAAACAACTATTAAAAAAATAATCTTGATATATGATTATACACTCATGGTAGTTTTATCAGATAACACTATAAAAAAAATAGAACTACCTTCCCCTAAAGATATAGATTCACTTATACTACACAATTCACTTTATGAAGCTTACGAACTAACACAAAAAGATAACACCCTTAAAGAGAGTAGTTCTTATGATGATTTAGAGGTTTTATACCATGAGAAATACACTATAGCTTTAGAAGCTTTAATACAAAAAAATACAAAAAAAGCTACATCAGTTTTAGAACAATTTATAAATGTAGAATCTAAAAGAGAGGAGATTCAACTCCTTTTTAAATCTTTTGAAAACTATGAAAGATTTGATATTTTGTTTGAGCAAAGGCAATATACAACTGCTTACTCTATGAGTACAAAATATCTAGCACTTCAAAAAACACCTCAGTACAAAAAAATGGAACATATTTGGAAAAATGATTTTCAAAAAGCTCAAAAGCTTTTAGTACATAGATATTATGATGATGCAAAAATAATTTTAGATAAATATATAACAATTAACGATAAAAGAGCATTGGTAAAACTCTCTTTAAAAAATAATCGTAGTTTAAGACAACTATTGCAAATTATCAATAGCGATAATTTTACTCAAATGTATCAAATAATTCAAAAAGATTCGCTATTCAAAGAGTTATCCATCTATAAAAAAATACAAGAGAGAATCAATATCACTATTTTAGAAATTCAAATGGCACGATTTGATTGTGATTATGAACTTATGAACCATAAACTCTCCACACTAGAAAATATTGACTTTATAAGTTCTATAATTCATCAACTCTCTCAAGAATCAAAAATTATTCAAACGATTCAAACTGCATACCAAAATAATAACTTTACATTATGTTATGAGATACTTGATAAAAATAATTTTTTAAATAATACACAACTCGCTATTTTACTAGAAAAACATTGGTATAAACTTATCTCTAAATGTGAGCACTCTGCCATTGAGGGTAGTTTTAAAGATATAAAAATCACTTTGGGAGATTTACTATTACTAGAGACAAGAAGAACTAAAATAGGGGAGTTACTAAGATTGAGTTTTTTATCTCAAATAAAAATACTCATAAATAAAAAGTTATATCATAATGCAGAAACTATTTTTTACTCCTACATTGATATTTTTGGTGCAGATGATTCTATACTAGAAACTATACAACTTTTTGAAAAAAACTCCACTTTACAGGTAGCAATAACCCAAAATCAAGATACAAAAGTTCCAAAAGATAACTGGATTTATTCTAAAATTATTATAGATTCTGAGCTTGATAATGAACTATTGATGCTTCCAAACAACACTAGTTCATAATTGAAACAATAGAGTTCACACTCTCCATAAAAGGATTTACCAAGTTAGAATCTTGTCTCAAAAAAGTATCCATAGATTCTTTTTTATTTATCGCTTCATCTAGTTCAGGGTCACTCCCTTTTGTATAAGCTCCAATTCTAATCAAAACCTCATTCTCTTTTAGAAGTGTATATAATCTTCTAAATTTCATCACAGCTAAAAGATGTTCTTTTGTGACAATATCGTTCATAACCCTTGATGCTGAGTTTAAAATGTGTACAGGTGGATAGATTCCAAAGTCTGTTAACTCTCTTGAGAGGACAATATGCCCATCAAGAATCGATCTTGATTGATCGGCAATTGGGTCACTCATATCATCACCCTCAATTAAAACAGTAAAAAAAGCTGTAATAGAACCTTTTCCTTCCTCTTTTCCCGCTCGCTCCATGAGTTGAGGCAAAAGAGTAAGAGAGGAGGGTGGATACCCTTTTGATGTAGGTGGTTCACCAAGAGCTAAACCTATCTCCCTTTGAGCCATAGCAAATCTAGTTACAGAATCCATAATGAACAATACATCCATATTTTTATCTTTAAAATGCTCGGCAACACTCATCGCAGCAAACGCACCATACTTTCTCATAAGGGGAGAATCATCACTTGTTGCAACTATAATAACTGTATTTGCAAGATTCCCCCCAAGATTCTTCTCTATAAACTCAGGAACCTCACGACCACGCTCACCAATGAGTGCAACAACCTTTATAGGTGTGTCAGCACCACGAACAATCATCCCCATAAGTGTTGATTTACCAACCCCACTTCCAGCAAAGATTCCAAGCTTTTGCCCTTTTCCACAAGTTAAAAGCCCATCTATACTCTTGACACCTACACTAAAAACTTCATCTATCATCCCACGCTTCATAGCTGGAATCGGTGCTTTTATCATAGGGGAGAGTTTAGATGTACTTATAACACCCTTACCATCAATCGGTCGCATGAATGGATCAACTACACGCCCTAAAAGCTCTGGACCTACGGGGATATTCATCCCAGTAGAATCTAAAAATACTTTGTCACCAGAACAAAAACCCTCTACAAAACTAAAAGGGGTGATAAAAAAAGTTTTGCCATCTATCTCTGTAACCATTCCAAAAGTCTCTTGTGCAGTATCGTTTGAGACAATTTTTACCATATCACTAATACTAACTTTTAGGCCAATAGCAGTAATGATTGTAGCGTTGATTTTGACAACTTCACCAAAAGATACAGAGTAGCTTTGGGATGCAAGTTTGTCTTTAAGGGATCTAAAGGGCATTTAGAGGGTGGTACTTAATAACGAGTACCACTAGGGGAGTTGATAAGAGAGAAAAATTCACTTCTTGTTTTTTCATCTTTTTTAAAGAGACCACGAAGTGCTGAAGATGTTGTTGTTGAGTTAATTTTCTCAACTCCTCTCATCTCCATACACATATGACGAGCTTGAATCACAACTGCAACACCTTTTGGTGCAATAGCATCCATAATAGCGTCTGCAATCTGTTCTGTAAGTTGCTCTTGAATCTGCATACGACGAGCAAAAACATTTACAACTCGAGGAATCTTAGATAAACCAACAACTTTTCCATCTGGTATATAAGCCACATGGACACGACCTATAATTGGTAAAAGGTGATGTTCACAAGTTGAATAAAACTCTATATCACGCACCAAAACCATCTCATCATTAGAGCTAGTAAATAGTGCCTTTTCTAAAATCTCTTTTGGATTCTCTTTATAACCACCATAAATAAACTCATACGCTTTTCTCACGCGTGATGGTGTGTCAAGAAGCCCCTCTCGTGAAGGGTCTTCCCCTACATGAGTCATCATAGTTTTTACAGCATTTTCAAATTCTATATTTTGTTTATTATTCAAAATTTTGCCTATAAATTATTTACGAAACAAATACATTTGGAACAATTAATGGATACTTTTTCATTTTTCTGTATATATGTTTTCTTACAATTTGACGAAGATCGTTTTCTAATGATCTTGTGTTTTCTAATGCTCCATCTTTTATATGAAGTAAGAAGTTTTCAAGAATCTCTTCCACTTCTCTTGCGAAAAATTTATCTTGTTTATCTGCAACAATTCCAAAAGTTGTAACTCTTGGTTTTGCAACCATTTTAGAGTGTTGTCTATCAACTTGTGCAACAATCATAACAATACCATCAGATGCAAGTTTTTGACGGTCTAGTACAATGTCATCTTCAATTTGATGATTGTTTTGGTTATCAATATAAGTTTTACCTGTTTTAACAGTTTTTACTTTTCTCATAAACTTTGGTGCTATCTCTATCTGCTCACCATCAGTCATAAGTAAAATATTTCTCTCAGGAACTCCACATAACATACCAGTCTCTTTATGTCTCATAACATGGTTATACTCACCATGCACAGGTAAAAAGAACTTAGGATTCGTAAGACGAAGCATAAGTTTTTGCTCCTCTATAGAAGCGTGACCAGAAACATGAATATCTTTCTCAGTTGCTACTTTAGCCCCTGCACGCTGAAGATGATTTAACATTCCAGAGATAGAACCCTCATTACCAGGAATCGCACGAGAAGAGAGAACAATTAAGTCAGTTGGTTTAATTTTGATGTGTCTATGCTCACCAATTGACATTCTAAATAGTGCAGAACTAGGTTCACCTTGAGAACCAGTTGTTACAATAAGAACATCTTTATCATTCATGTGACCAACCTCTTCAGGATCTACAAAAATGCCTTTTGGAAATTTAATATAATCATATTGCATAGCAATCTCAATATTTCTCTCCATAGAACGACCTATAACACACACTTTTCTGTTATACTTGATTCCATACTGAATCGCTTGATATACACGATGAATATTTGAACTAAATGTAGAAAGTAAGATTCTACCCTCAGCCTTTGCAAATACACGATCAAGCGCTGGGCCAACACTCAATTCTGATGGTGTTGGAGCAGGGTTATAAGAGTTTGTAGAATCACTTAAAAGACAAAGAACACCTTTATCTCCATAATAAGCCAATCTATGTAAATCTGCTGTATAACCATCAACTGGAGTGTGGTCTATTTTGAAGTCACCTGTATGAATCACTGTTCCTGCATCTGTAGTGATAGCTAAAGATGAAGAATCTAAAATTGAGTGAGTCATGTGCATCCACTCTATTTTAAAATCGTTACCAATCTCATATATTTTTCTTTTTTCAACAGGGTTGAAATGTCTTCTAGCCTCTTTAATATGGTGCTCATCAAACTTATTACCAATCATTGCAAGTGGTAATGGTGTCGCATAAATAGGGAATTGCATCTCTTTATAAAGGTAAGGCATAGCTCCAATATGGTCTTCATGAGCGTGAGTAATAATAACAGCTATAATCTTTTTTCTAATCTCACGAAGGTATGAAAAATCTGGAACAAGAATATCAACACCATGCATATCTTCATCAGGAAAACTCATCCCAACATCAACAAGAATAGCCTCTTTTTCTGTTTCAAATACTGTAATATTTCCACCGATTTCACCAAGTCCACCAAGTGGAGTGATACGAATCTTTGAGCTAGAGTTTAAGTCTAGTTTGTAGTGTGGATTAAGTCTTTGTTTGTGTCCATCTTGATTCTTTTGTACAAATGCTTTTAAATTTTCATCAACTGGTGTTGCTTGTCTGCGGTGTCTATTTCTATTTTTATTTTTATTTGGGTTAGGTTTAGCCCCTTTGTTAGGGTTAGGTCTTCTGTTTTGGTTGTTTGTTTGTTTGTTTGGTGTTTCCTGGGCTGCACTAGGTGTAGTCCCCTGTTTCTCTTCTGCCATCCAAACTCCTTTTATATTTATATTATTTTTTTATAGAGTTGGTGATAGTCGCTGGTGGAAACTTGATGAGGACGAATTGTTTGTGTAAATCCCAGCTCTTCATAAGCTGTTAAAAGTAAATCTTTTTCATACTTGCTAGATAGATTCTTCATAAGAGTTTTTCTAGGTTGCGTAAATGCAACTCTAAGCATATCTTCAAAATCTTTTTCACTTCTATCTTTACTTTTTTGTATTAAAAAAACTGCCGAATCTATTTTTGGCTGTGGGTCAAACGCTGTTGGTGGTACTTGCACAACTATATGTGCCTTCCCTACACTTTGGGTAATAATTCCCAAGGAACCAAAAACTTTTTCACCATCAGTTGCACAAAATTTCTCAGCAACTTCTAACTGTACCATTACAAGGATATTTTTGCACATTGGATCTGCGAGCGCTTTTAGGATGATATTTGTCGCAATATAATAGGGCAAGTTTGCCACCAAATCATACGGCTCATCAACTAAAGTACTCTGCCAAGCTTGTAAAACATCCCCACAATTTATGTGGAGTCGCTTGGTAGCAATCTCTTCTTTAAATTCACTTTGTAACAGTTTACACAAATCGGTATCTACCTCAAAAGCTTCAACACTTTTGACATCTACTAAATATTTAGTTAAATCACCTAAGCCAGGCCCAATCTCAACAAGCTTATTATCATTTTTGGGCATCGCTTCGACAATCTTTCTTAAAACACTCTCATCTTTTAAAAAGTTCTGTCCAAACTTCTTCTTTGCTACTACGCTTTCTTTTTTCATAAGGGTGAGTGTATAGTAATATTTCTTATAATAAGGTAACAACTTTCAAAGAATTATAAATTTAGAATATATATACATTTTAGTATAAATATTTTACTAACTAAAATAATATTTTTATTCATCACTAAATCCTCTATTTATTAAATATATTTTCTCTGTGGAATTCTAAAAATTCTATTGATGGATAAAATTTTTTTGGAAGATTAAGTTCTGTATTCTCAAATTGTCCGAAATAACTTGCAAATGCGTTATTATCGATACTTTTCACTTCAGTAGATAATAAAATTGTTAAATCATCATTAAAACTTATTAACCCTGTATCAAAAGCTTTATCATGTATCGAACATAAGCATAATCCATTTTTTGGATTTAATCTATGGTTTTCATCTTTTGACCAAGGAATGATATGACTTGCAACTAGTAACTTACTATTATTTAGATTACATAATGCACATTTTTCATCATAGTTTGATAAAACTATATTTCTGAAAAAACTCTGATTAACTCTACTTTTCACAATTCTAAGTTTATCTACACCGATTTTATTTTTTATATCTTCTATTTGTACATTAATAGTATCATTTACATCCATACTTTCTAGTAGTAATTCACTTTCTGTTATTAATTTTTCCCAATTGTTAGAAAATTCTTCAAAAATGAGTTTATCATGTTTCGAATGACTTGACATACCTTTTATCCCTCTTTTTTGTAAGTCAGAGTCTAAACTTGCAAAATTTACAAGCTTTAAAGCAACAGCTGATGGAGTTCTTCCTATATTATTTGCTAATAATATTATTTCTGGATTTCTATTATGTAATTTTCCAAATGGTAATTTACAATATAAATTGAATGTTACTATCAATTCATTTCTTGTCCAACTTCTTCTTTTCATTAATCTCACCTATATACAAGTTTTAAAACTCTTTACATACTAAATATAATATTGATAACTTTTAATAACTTCATAGTTATCAAACTCCGAGTTTTTAAAGTTAAATTCAATCAACCTATAAACTTCATTATTTTCATTATCCGAGATTATATCTATAAATATAGTTCTTATTTTCTTTTCATCATTAGTAATTTTATTTAAATAGATTAAAGGATAGTATAACTGTAGAAGTGCAAATGTTTTTCTTGCTATTAAGCCTTGTTTAGCTTCAAAAATAATAATCTCATCTTTATTTTCTAGTACTAAATCTATTTCAAACTGAAAACCTTTATTGATTTTTTTTATACCAAATGTAGTTTTAAATTCTAAATCAAAATTTGTTTTAATCTTACCAAATTGCCCATATAGTAATCTTCTATAAGTTAACTGTTGTTGAAAAATTGTCACACAATCACTATCTATAAAGTCATTAATTACACCTATTGCTAAGGCTTTATTCAAATAAGCATTTTCATTTTTATGAAACTGTTGTAATGTTAAAGGAATAAAAGTATCAACTTGCGTTAAATGTTTAAGATTCATTGTCGAAAATTCAACTTCATCTAAATTATAAAATACATCACCTTTAAAAAAGAAAAACTCTCCCTGACCACATCGTACTGGCATTAAGTTGTTTTCTATCAAATAATCTGATAAATCTTCTCTTTTATAAATTGGTATCCAATTACCAGGCTTTGCTTTATTAAGTAACTTAGAACTAAACGCATTATGATTTTCATCAAAAATATTTATATAATTATTATTTGGACAAAATTTATCATTTGAATTTAAAAAATCATTTATATAGTTTGTACTTTTTGTATTAAATATTTCGATAACTTCTATCCAATCATTCTTAGCCACTTTTACCTTCTTAATTGCATTTAATCACTTTAGTATAACTTTTAAGATAATATCTAAATATAGATTGGCATATGATTATAGTGTTTTATTAATGCTAAATATAGCCAAGAGAATCATAAAAAATATTTATATAGTTTTTAACAATAAAATAATAATAAGCCTAAAGTTGTATAATTCCAAAATATTAAAAGAGGCTCTCCCACTATGAATTATTTTGCAAAAAGAATCATCCCTTGTCTTGATGTTAAAGATGGACGCGTTGTTAAAGGTGTTAACTTTGTTGGTCTAAAAGATGCAGGTGACCCTGTTGAAGTTGCAAAGCGTTATAACGAAGAGGGTGCTGATGAACTAACATTTTTAGATATAACAGCATCTAGTGATAACCGTGATACTATTGTAGATATTGTAAAACAGGTTGCTCAAGAGATATTTATACCACTAACAGTTGGTGGTGGGATTCGAAAAGTGGATGATATTTACAAACTTCTTAATGTTGGTTGTGACAAAGTAAGTGTTAACTCTGCAGCTATCAAAAGACCTGAGCTTATCAATGAGGGTGCAAAAAGATTTGGTTCTCAGTGTATTGTGACGGCGATAGATGTTAAAAGAACTGCAAATGGAAGCTACCATGTATTTCTCAACGGTGGTCGTGTCGATACTGGTCTTGATGCCGTTGAGTGGGCAAAAGAGGTGGTTGACCGTGGTGCTGGTGAGATTCTTCTTACATCTATGGATGCAGATGGCACAAAAGCTGGGTTTGAGCTTAACATTACCGAGCAAATTTCTAAGGCTGTAAATGTTCCTGTTATCGCTTCTGGTGGAGCAGGGACTATGAATCACATAAAAGAAGCTTTTGATTGTGGAGCTGATGCTGCACTTGCTGCTTCGATTTTTCACTATAAAGAGATTGATATTATGGATCTAAAACATTATCTACACGACAATAACATTCCAGTGAGACTCTAACATGATAATCTGTGCAGGAAATAACGAAAACTTTAGTTTTGCTCAACCTATGGGAGTAGGGCTGATAGAAACAGCTATGAATCTTACTCGCCTTTGTCTTTTTGATAAACCAGAATTTTTACTTTTTGTGGGAAGTGCAGGGAGTTATGGTGAACATAAAATCTTTGATATTATAGAATCTAAAACAGCTTCAAACATTGAGTTAGCTTTTTTAAGTAACGATGCTTACACACCTCTTGATAATGTTGTATCCACTAACATAACTAACAAAAAAGATATTGTAGTCAACTCATCTAACTATATATCTACTAACAAACAACTCACTGAGAAATTTTTAAAACTAGGGATAGGGATAGAAAATATGGAATTTTTCGCTGTTTTAAAAATAGCAGAGGAGTTCAACATACCAGCTGGTGGCGTTTTTTGTATAACAAACTATACAGATGAAAATGCTCATAACGATTTTATAAAGAATCACGACAAAGCTAAAGAACTCTTAGGTGAGCATATTAAAAAAAGAATCAAAGAGCTTACTCATCACTAGTATGTTATAATTTTTATAATTAAACTTTATCTATTACAATAATTTGAGCTAATTTTAATCTTACTTATCCAAAAAGGGGTACAATGAAACCATCGTTAATGGACTACACTCAAAAAGAGTTAATGCAAATAATCAAACCTTCATTTCGAGTAAAACAGATTTTTGGTTGGATGTACCACCAATATGCAGATAATTTTGATGATATGAAAAACATACCTAAAGCTATGAAAGCTGAATTATCAGAAAAATTTGTTGTCAATCCTCTTAAAATTGCAAATAAAGAGGAATCTTCTGATGGAACTATAAAGTACCTATTAGAGCTACAAGATGGCAAAACTATGGAAGCGGTTTGGTTAAAAATGAAAGATGCTCAAACAAATGATGATGGTGAAGTTTGTCAAGAAGCAAAATATACTATTTGTGTTTCAACACAAGTGGGGTGCAAAGTGGGGTGCTCATTTTGTTTGACAGCTAAGGGTGGATTCACAAGAGACTTGAGTGCTGGAGAGATTGTTGCTCAGGTAGTAACTCTCAAAAAAGATAACGACCATAAACATAACCGTAAAATAAACATCGTTTATATGGGGATGGGTGAACCACTTGATAATCTTGATAACTTAGCAAAAGCTATAGAGATTTTTCAAGAAGATGAGGGGCTTTGTATCGGTGGAAAACGCCAAACGGTCTCTACAAGTGGACTCAGCTCAAAAATAGACAAACTCGGAGAGATGGATTTGGGTGTTCATATCGCTATCTCACTTCATGCTGTTGATGATGAACTCAGGTCTGAACTTATCCCAATGAATAAAGCAAACAATATCAACTCTATTATAGAAGCTGTAAAAAGATTCCCAATTGACACCAGAAAAAGAGTTATGTTTGAGTATCTTGTAATTAAAAATAAAAATGATGACTTAGCTTCTGCAAAAAAACTTGTAAAACTCCTCCATGGAATCAAAGCTAAAGTAAATCTCATCTATTTTAACCCATATCCGGGAAGTGACTACGATAGACCTAGTAGAGCCGACATGGTAGCTTTTCAAGAATACTTGGTAAAACATGGTTTATTATGTACTATTCGTGATTCTAAAGGGATTGATATAAGTGCAGCTTGTGGACAACTAAAAGAAAAAACAGAGCAGGAGGGGTAATAGTTATGAGCTATTTAGATATTGCAGAGATAATTTTTCTTGTAATCGTTTTTGGAGTTGCTGTTTTTGGATTTATTAAAGCTGCTACAAAAGAGGATTAAGTGTAGTAATTGTAATCATTTTAAGATAAAATATTAACAAATTTATAAAAAGGAAAAATCATGGCAGAAAAAATCGATTCAGATAGAATAAAAGAGATATATAAATTGTGTAAAAGTCATTTTGGTGATGTTACATTTGTTGGTATTAAATACCACAACAAAATTGGTTGGTTAGCAAAAGCACAACTTGGTGAAGATTTTGAAAACTTAACAGCTGATGGTAAAACAAGTACAGATGCACTTAGAAATCTTAGAGCTCGTGTGAAGAAAATTATAAAAAGATATAACGGAGTTTAGTATATTGAGTGACTCTGTTCACTCATAAGTAAAACGACCAACACACCAGGGAGGTCGTTTATGAGCGTAATAATACCTTAGTTTTCTTATATAAAAATAATCCTCTTAATTAACAACATTCTTTAATCAAAAAAATACTTATTCACATATTGTTCTAACAAGTGAATATCTTTGATATTTTTACTAATGTTTCATGTGAAACATTTATCTTCAAACTATAGTTTAACGCTTCTCTTTATCTCAGCAACAAAATCTACCTTACTTACAAAGTGATATTTATTTCCATAGAGTTCAAACTCTAATTCATTCGCATGAAGTAAAAGTCTTGATGCTCCACTTTTTTCGATTCTCTCTTGAGCTGTTAAATCTTTATCTAAGTGCCTAATAAAATCCTCTTTTGTTTGTCCATATATTGGGTCTCCAACTATAGGATGTTTCACATGGAACAAATGAACCCGAATCTGATGTTGTCTTCCTGTATGTGGAGAACACTCTACCAAAGTCATATCAAGCTTTGGAAAATATTCTAATGGTTTAAAATCTGTTTTGGATGCTTTACCATCTTCATGTACATCAATAATCATCCGTACAACAGCACTTTCATCCTGCTTTCGAAGTAAGGGAGCCTCTACACACATACTCTCTTTAAACTCACCATGCACAAGAGCCAAATATTTTTTTTGCATCTCTCTTTCTTGAAACATCATCTTAATATCTCGCTCACTTTCCTTATTTTTAGCACACAAAACAAGTCCACTTGTCTCTTGATCGATTCTATGAGCAATATTTGCATCTCTTCCAAACTGGTATTTTAGTTCATCAATCAAAGAGTAGGGTGTTTTCTTTGTTTGTGGATGAATCAAAACTCCACTTGGCTTATCAAACAAAACAAATTCTTCATCAATATGATTAGGAACTAAGCCCTTAGTGATAGGTTCAAAATAGATAAATTCTATCTCACCCTCTATCTCTCCAGCTGTTTTTTTCATCGGTTCACCCTCAACAAGGATTCTCCCTTTAGAGATAAATCGCTGAGATTCTCTTTGCGTATAGCCCATTTCATTAATTAAAAACAATACAGCTTTTTGCTTCTCTTTAACTAATATTTTCTTCTTTACAAATGGCAAAATTTTACCCCTTTTTTAAAGATATTCAAATCATCTTTTTACTATAATTCCTCTATTAAAAATGACTTTTAATTATGCGAATCTTAGCATAATATTTTCAGACAACAATCATAAGGATAATTAAATGGTAGAAAGATATTCAAGACCAGAGATGGAAGAAAAATGGACACAACATGCAAGATATGCAGCATGGCTTGAAGTTGAAAAAGCAGCTGTTAAAGCGTGGAATAAACTTGGTCTTATCCCTGATGAAGATTGTGAAAAAATTGTAAAAAATGCTTCGTTCTCAGTTGAAAGAATAGAAGAGATAGAAGCTGTTACTAAGCATGACTTAATTGCATTTAACACAAGTGTAAGTGAATCTCTTGGTGAAGAATCTAGATGGTTTCACTATGGAATGACATCTTCAGATGCAGTAGATACTGGTGTTGCTCTTCAAATGAAAGCTTCACTAGAAATTATTATAGCTGATGTGAAAATGCTTATGGAATCTATAGAAAAAAGAGCACAAGAACATAAGCTGACTTTAATGGTAGGAAGAAGCCATGGTATTCATGGTGAGCCTATCACTTTTGGTTTAACATTAGCAGTTTGGTATGATGAGATGGCTAGACACCTAACGAATTTAGAGCAAACTATGGATGTTATTGCTGTAGGTCAAATCTCTGGTGCTATGGGTAACTTTGCACATGCTCCTTTAGAGTTAGAAGAGTATGCAATGGCGGAGTTAGGTTTAAAACCTGAACCATGTTCAAACCAAGTAGTTCACCGTGATAGATATGCTAGACTAGCAACTGCCTTAGCATCAATGGCATCTTCTATAGAAAAATTTGCTGTACAAGTTAGACACTTACAAAGAACAGAGGTTTATGAAGCTGAAGAGTATTTTGCTAAAGGGCAAAAAGGTTCATCTGCTATGCCACATAAAAGAAACCCTATCCTTACTGAAAACATTACAGGTCTTGCTCGTATGATTCGTTCTTATGCAATGCCAGCAATGGAAAATGTTGCTCTATGGCACGAAAGAGATATCTCACACTCATCAACTGAAAGATTCTGGTTACCTGATGCTTTCATAACTACTAACTTTATGCTTCACCGTATGAATAATGTTATAGCTAACCTAACAGT
>Ga0193965_1000089_pt1 | contig 31808 bp, 34 predicted proteins | sample FB_8_MG_FD_140330 | JGI IMG/M metagenome (GOLD analysis project Ga0193965, IMG submission 140330) | Microbial mat bacterial communities from the Broadkill River, Lewes, Delaware, United States - FB_8_MG | ecosystem: Environmental > Aquatic > Freshwater > River > Microbial mats | place: USA... | reverse complement strand
TGAGCTAATCGACCGTTGCTTGAACTAAATCAAACAGTTTGTAAATGGTGACTCGTGTTGGATTCGAACCAACGGCCACTTCCTTAAAAGGGAAATGCTCTACCGACTGAGCTAACAAGTCATCGTCGTTTTATTGGGTGGAATTATAGTCAATTAATTATTTATTGTCAAGCTTTTTTCAAAAGAATTTCAAAATTTAATTTTAAAGCCATTTTTGCTGACTGTATTTGTATCTCTTTTCTAGTTCCTTTAAAGTGAAAAAGTTGAATGTTTTTTTCATTGTTTTTACTCATAACACCAATAGCTACCGTACCTAAAGGCTTTTTTGGAGTACCTCCATTTGGTCCTGCTACTCCACTAACAGCCATCGCATAATCGGCATCAAATTTTTTGAGTACGCCTTGTAACATCTCCTCTACTACTTCACAACTTACAACTCCAAACTCAATCATCGTCTCTTTTCTTACACCTAATTCTTGCTCTTTGATCTCGTTGCAGTATGTTACTATTGCACCTTTAAAAATTGAAGATGAGCCAGAAACTTCTGTAATCATACTTGCAATTAATCCTCCAGTACAACTTTCTGCTGTTGTCACTGTTTGTTGTGTTTTTTTTAAATTATTTTGAAAATCAATCATATCTTTTGTGGTAAAAATATCAGTAATCATTAGAATCCTTTTGTTATTTAGGTTTAAATTATATTTGGATATACTGTATCTTAATTTTGATTATAGGACAATTATTAATATGACTACGCAAACTTCAGAACAAATAGATTATAAAAGTACATTACAATTACCAAAAACAACTTTCCCAATGAGAGGAAGTTTACCTCATAATGAGCCAAAACAATATAAACTTTGGGATGAAGAAAAAGTTTATGAGAAAATGAAAGCAAATAGAAAAGGTGCCCAAAGTTTTACATTACACGATGGACCTCCTTATGCAAATGGAAATATTCATATTGGACATGCTTTAAATAAAGTACTTAAAGATATTATTATAAAATATCATTATTTTGATGGAAAATCTGTACGATTTACTCCAGGTTGGGATTGTCATGGTTTACCAATTGAGCAAAAAGTTGAAGAAAAGATTGGTGGTAAAAAGAAAAAAGAGTTACCAAAAAGTAAACTCAGACAACTTTGTAGAGATCATGCAACAAAATTTGTAGATATTCAAAGAGAAGAGTTTAAGGCTTTAGGTATTATGGCTGATTGGGAAAAACCATATTTAACTATGGATTTTAGATTTGAAGCAAATATCTATAGAGAATTGATTGCTATTTCTAAAAAGGGTCTTTTGATTCAACGATCTAAGCCTGTTTATTGGTCATGGGCAGCTCAAACTGCTTTGGCTGAAGCAGAAGTGGAGTATCAAGATAAAGTATCTCCTTCTGTTTTTGTTGCTTTTAAACTTGAAGAGTTAGATGCGAGTGTAATTATTTGGACAACGACACCTTGGACACTTCCAGCTAATACTGGTATCTCTTTAAATGGTGAAGAACAGTATGTACTTACCTCTGATGGTTTTGTAGTTGCTAAGAAGTTATATGGTACATTGTTAGCTGATGAAGTTATCAAAGGTGATATCGTAAAAGATATCGATCCTAATACTTTAGAAAACACTCATGCTATTAATCCTCTCAATGGAAAACAATCTAAAATAGTTTTAGGTGATCATGTAATGATGGATGCAGGGACAGGTGCAGTGCATACGGCTCCAGGACATGGTGAGGATGATTATAAAGTTGGTTTACGATATGGACTTGATGTCGTTATGCCTGTTGGGGCTAATGGTGCATTTGACAATACAATCGTACGAGAAAAACTTCTTCCAAATCCTGAAGAGTTTTTAAATATGAATGTATTTAAAGCTAATGAACCAATTATGGAGCTTTTAGGTGATGCTCTTTTAAAAAGAGTGGATATTACTCACTCATATCCACACTGTTGGCGTACACACAAGCCAGTTATCTTTAGAGCTACAAAACAATGGTTTATCTCTATGGATGCACCGTATGGAAAAGATGGAAAAACACTCAGAGAAAATGCACTTGATGCAATCGAAGATGTAAAATTTTATCCAGAACATGGTAAAAATAGACTCAAAACGATGATCGAGGGTCGTCCTGATTGGTGTATTTCTCGTCAAAGAGACTGGGGTGTACCTATCGCATTTTTTAGAAATAAATTAACAGATGAGATAGTGTATGATGAGCAAGTATTAAATTATGTTGCGATGATTTTTGAGATGAAAGGTGCGGATGCATGGTATGATATGGAGATCAAAGATTTATTGTACCCTGGAAGTGGACTCAACCCTGATGATTTAGAAAAAACTATGGATATTTTAGATGTATGGTTTGATTCTGGTTCTACTCAAAATGCTGTTTTAAGAAGTAGAAACTATGATGCTGGAACATATCCTGCTGATATGTATCTTGAGGGGAGTGATCAACATAGAGGTTGGTTCCAATCATCTCTTTTAACTTCATTGGCTTCTAGTGAAATCGCACCTTATAAATCTATCCTTACTCACGGTTTTACTGTAGATGCTAAGGGTGAAAAAATGTCAAAATCTAAGGGTAATGTGATGGCACCTGATAAGGTTCTCAAACAATACGGTGGAGAGATTTTAAGAATGTGGGTTGCTATGAGTGATTATCAGTCTGATTTGAAAATTTCTGATGGTATCTTAAAACAGATGGCAGAGCAGTATAGAAAAATCAGAAATACAGGGAAGATTTTACTTGGAAATGTATTCGAATTGGAAGAGATTTGTAGTTTAGACAAGATGGCTACTACTGATTTGTGGATTTTAGATAAAGCTCAAAAAACATTTGCAGAAGTAGATTTATCATTTAAAGAGAATGATTATTCAAGAGGACTGAACAAGTTAAATCACTTTTTAGTTGCAGAGTTATCAAATATTTATATCGATATTTGTAAAGATAAAATGTATTGTGATGGTAAAAACTCTGATACAAGAATAGCATCGCAAAGTGCTATGGCTATGATAGCTAAAGCATTTCTGACAACTCTTGCTCCTATTTTGACATATACTATGAACGAATTAGTACAACATGCTCCAAAAGTTATCACAGATGGTGTAGAGTCTATTTTTGATATGCCTAAATACAGATTACCAGAAATTGAACTCAGCCTTAACGAAGAACATTTATTAAATGCTAAAAGTAAATTTGCAGAGATAAAAGATAAACTCAATAAAGAAAAAGTTATTAAGTCTACTTTGGAGCTTGTTGTTTATACAAACAGTGAAGATATTTTGGCACTTGATTCTACTATTGCTGAAGATTGGTTTGTTGTCTCTAAAATAATCACTACTCAAGAAGAAAATTCATTAGGAAGTTTTGAGGTAGATGGTAAAGTATTTGAAGTCTATAAAGCAAGTGAACATAGATGTCCAAGATGTTGGAAATTTAGATCATCAGCTGAAGATGCTTTATGTCAAAGATGTGATGAAGTAGTTGATTAATGAGCGAACCTGTAACATTAACTTTTATATTTCAAACTATAGGAGTTATTTTGCTAGCTACAGCTGTAGCAATAGTACTGATAAATTATAAAACGAAAAAGTTAAAGGAGATATGATATGAGTATGCCATTTACAGATGAAGACTTACAAGATCCTGTAAGTTCTATCATTGCAAAAAAAATTGCACCGATGTTAGCAAAAGATGGTGGTGCGATTGAATTATTAGAGATAAAAGATGCAAAAGTATATGTACAGTTACAGGGTGCTTGTGTTGGCTGTGCGGCTAGTGGGAGTACGTTGAAATTCATTGTAGAAAAAGAGTTAAAAGCAGCTATTCATCCAGAATTGGTAATTGTAAATGTACCTGCTGGTATGGAAGAGCAAATGATCAATGGCTGATACATCTAAGCTAGTACAGCAAGCACATTCATACTTTACAGCTGGGCAATATGATAGAGCTTTATTTATTTATTCGCAAGTAGTTTCTAAAAATCCAACAAATAATGAGTATTCTTTATATTGTTTATTATGTGATTTAGGGTTTGAAAATACAGATAAGGCTCAAAGCTTATTTGACTATTTTATTATTGCAAAAGATGAGGACAATTCTACAGCTATTTCGTATGTAGAAAATATTATTAATGCATATGATGGGGATAATGCAAAAATGCTGGATCTTCTTCAAGATATTTCACATAAAAATGTTGAAACATTGAATGCAATAGAATATAATGATTTTATGAAATTAGTAAAAGATAGAGGTTCTTTTAAAGAAGCCTATCAAGATATTATGTTTAGTACAAAAGTTGCTATTACATCAAAAGATGATTTAATTGATTTTATAGAAAAATTGATAGAAAATAATTTTGATACTATGGCATATACTTATCTTGATGGATTTAATGAATTTTTTACATACGATGATACAATTACTGAACTCTATGAAAAACTAGGAAAGAAAAAGAGTGTTAGTTAAACATAATCATCAGATATTTACAAATAATTCTCTAAAGGCTACAAAAGAAACAATTTTTATCATCTCTCCTCACAATAAACAATATGTACAAAAAGCAAAAGAGACTGGTTGTACACAGTTTATAAACTCTTCAGACTTAGCAACTTCTTTTGATTTTTCATCTATAAAAGTTATTGGAATTACAGGAACAAATGGTAAAACAACTACAGCTGCTGCAATATATTCTCTCCTTTTAGATTTGGGATATAAAGTTGCATTGCAAGGAACACGTGGGTTTTTTATAAATGATGAAAGAGTAGAAAAGTATTCTTTAACTACACCTATTCAATTAGAAAATTTTGCACATATTCAAAAAGCAAAAGAAAATGGGTGTAGTTTTTTTATTATGGAGGTAAGCTCACATGCTATTGCTCAAAATAGAATTGAAGGATTAGAATTTTTTCTGAAGATTCATACTAATATTACGCAAGATCATCTTGATTATCACCACACTATACAAGAGTATATCGATGTAAAAAATAGTTTTTTTCAATGTGATAGTATGAAACTGATTAATAAAGATGATAAAAATATAAAATTTAAGATGAAAAATACATATGCTTATGGAGCCGAAAACCCTGCTACATTTAAAGTGACTGCTTATAGTCTTAAAAATGGTATTCATGTAGCATTACAACATTTCTCAAATATAGTCAATTTTTCTTCCCCTATGATGGGATATTTTAATGTATATAATCTCACAGCAGCAGTAGCAGCTGTCTCTCTTATAACCAAAGAACCCTTACAAAGAATATGTGATCAAGTAGAAAATTTTGCAGGAGTTTCGGGAAGAATGGAAGTGGTCAGTCAAAAGCCATTGGTTGTTGTAGATTTTGCACATACTCCTGATGGGATGGAGAAAGTATTTAATAGTTTCTCATCGTATGATATTATTAGTGTTTTTGGAGCAGGAGGGGATAGAGATAAAAGTAAACGTCCTCTTATGGGAAAAATTGCAGAATATTATAGTAAAGAAGTGATTGTGACAGCTGATAATCCTCGATTTGAAGATCCTGATGAAATTTGTAAAGATATTTTACAAGGCATTGAAAAACCAGAAAAAATAGTAGTCGAATTAAATAGAAAAACTGCTATAAAAAATGCACTCGAAATTTCTAAACAGTATCAAAATCCTATAGTATTGATTTTGGGAAAAGGTGATGAAAAAGAACAGATTATTTATGATCAAAAATTTCCTCTTAATGATAAAAAAATTGTAGAAGATTTTTTGAGGTAAAAAGATGAGTACAAATAAAAAAATGTTAAGTATTATTATTGTGATGATGCTATCTGTCTCTTTTTTAAGTATTACAATTTTTATATATAACTTTAAAGATTATAGTATAAAACATACAACAGAAAAAGCGATAAGTATAGCACAAAATGTACGTGATGGTTTAACAGCACATATGGTAAATGGCACAATGGATAAGAGAGCTTTTTTTTTATCAAATATATCAAATAATCAAAAAATATATAATTTTCATCTGTATAGAGCACCTTCGGTTATATCTGAATATGGTCCTGGTTTTGCAAATGAAATTGAGATAACAAGTATTGAAAAAAAAGCTTTAGAAACATCACATATTCAAACACAACTCATCGAATCTTTAGATGATGTAACTTTAAAGGTAAGTATACCATATATTGCATCTTCAAGTGCAAACCCAAATTGTATCTCTTGTCATACAACAGCAAAAAATGGTGATGTATTAGGTGTAATTAGTATGGATATGAAAGTTAATTCTACTCGTATTGAAGGTATTTCAATAGCAATAAATGTTTTTATAATTGTGATTATACTTCTTATATTTTCTATAATTGTAGTAAATTATTTTATTAAACCCTATATAAAACTTTTTGATGATTTGGAAAATGGTATTTCTCATGCATATAGAGGAGATTTTAATTATAAAATTGATACAACATTGACAAATGAAGCAGGTGAGGTTGCTGATCGCCTTAATGAACTCTCCGAGATATATAAATTTAAAAAAACAATTGATTTAGATGAAGATAAAATAGTTATTTATAATCGAATTATCCAAATATTAAAATCTAAATTTTCTATAACACAACTTATACTATTTGAAGTAAATAATATAAGTAAAATAAGAGAAGTGATCGTAAATACGACAGGAAATAGTGTAAAAGATATAGACTCTGATTTGAGCTTGTGTCGTGCATTTAGGACAAGAGCAAAAGTAAATTCAGATGATTTTGAAGATATCTGTTTAAACTGTGATCAAAAGACAAAAAATTTTGTATGTTTATATTATAGTATAAATGAAGAATATTCTGTGGTGTTACATATTCAACAAAAGGTAAGTGAACTCAAAGAGTATATTTCTGTCATTAATAATTATTTTGAGATGGCAAAACCTGTCATAGAAAGTAAGATCTTAATGCATAAATTAAAAGAGACAACACTTATAGATCCTATGACTACACTTTATAATAGAAGATTTTTAAATGAATTAGTTGAGTCCAATATACCAAATCGAACAAATAAAAATTATATTCATTCTATTTTGATGATAGATATAGATTTTTTTAAGCAAGTTAATGATACTTATGGTCATGAAGTAGGTGATACAGTTATAAAAGGTGTTGCTAAGATTATGAAAGAATCTGTACGTAATTCTGATATGCCTGTTCGTTATGGTGGTGAAGAGTTTTTGATTTTATTATTAAATACTACAAGAGAAGATAGTGTTATTATAGCAAATAAGATACGAAATAAATTTGCTTCTGAAGAGTTTTTTTCTATAAATAAATCATTTAACAAAACACTCAGTGTTGGAATTGCACACTATCCAGATCATGGTGAAACTATATGGAAAGTGATTAAGTTTGCAGATGAAGCACTCTATTATGCAAAAAATAATGGACGAAATAAGGCAATAACTTTTGACAAATCAATGCATAAAGATGGGATAAATTATTAAAAAATTACGTTATCATTTTATATTAATTTAAGTTATATGAGATAAAATCGGTGAAAATAAAACTCACTTTAAGTGATTCAAGGAACAAAAATGGAAATGCCTCAAATACCACAACCTACATTTTACATCTTTAAATGTGAACAAAGTGCACCTCCTGGTATGCCAAAACCATCATGTGTTACAGAACAAAGTCAAGATTTGTTTAATCATATGGCACACTCTTTGATGTCTAAAGGTCTTATGGGACCTGTTCAACCTATACGTACAAGTTGTTTAGGTCGCTGTCAGATGGGTCCTGTTATGCTTGTCGAACCAGGACACCATATGTATGTAAAATTAGACAAAGAAAAAATTGATAGAATTATAAGTGAACATATTATTGGTGGTACACCAATAGATGAATATATAATTCCTGAACAGTTTTGGGGTGAGCCTCAATCTTTAAGTAAATAGGAAAAAGAATGACATTTGATATGTTATATAGTAAAATACACAGAGCGACAGTAACTGATGCCAATCTTAATTATGTTGGATCAATTACAATCGATGAAGATCTTTTAGATGCATCAGTTTTACGAGTTGGACAAAAAGTTGAAATTGTAAATGTAAACAACGGAGAAAGATTTTCTACATATGTTATAAAAGGTGAAAGAGGATCTAAAGACATGTGCCTTAATGGTGCTGCGGCTAGAAAAGTTGAGATAGGTGATAAAATTATTGTTATAGCATATGCATCATATTCAAATGATGAGTTAGATACATATAAACCTATTGTAGTTCATGTAAATGATGACAATGAAATAACAGAGATAACAAATGAACTTATAGGAAGTGATAAATAATGTTAGATGGTATAGACTTAAGTAAAATCAATCTCAATGATATGATGGGACAAGTACAAGAGATGGCTGAAAAAGCTAAAGAAGAGGGTGTAAAAAAAACTTTTACTTCAAAAGTAGGTGGTGGTTTGATTGAATTATCAATCAATGGAAACTCAGAGGTGACAGACTTACAAATAGATGATTCTTTACTTGCAGATAAAGATTCTTTACAGGTTTTATTGATAAGTGCTATGAATGATGTAATTAAACAAAGTGATGACAATAAAAAAGCAACAGCCATGAGTATGATGGGTGGGATGAATCCATTTGCAAAGTAAGCAACTTTTAGATACATTTGAAAAGTATTTAACTACTAATCCACCTGTTTCTACAACATTTCATCCTATATTTGAAGATGCATTAGGCAATATGCTGTGCGCTGGTGGAAAAAGATTTCGACCGATGTTATTGCTCTCTATTGTAGATGCAGTAGCACCTCTTCTTGTGAAAAATGCTTTACCTGTAGCTTTGGGTATAGAGTACTTGCATACTTATTCTTTAATTCATGATGATTTACCTGCGATGGATGATGCTAATCTACGACGAGGCCATCCAACGCTCCATACAACTTATGATGAAGTGACCGCTATATTAGTAGGAGATGCTTTAAATACACATAGTTTTAATCTTCTTGCAAATGCACCTTTGAGTTCTAATGTGAAAATAGACCTTATTAAAACACTTAGTAGCGATGGTGGAATAGATGGTATGATTATCGGTCAAGCGATTGATTGTTATTTTGAAAATACAACTTTAGAACTTTCACAATTAGAGTTTTTGCACATTCATAAAACAGCCAAATTGATTGCTGCTAGTTTAAAAATGGGTGCAATAATAGCTAATTTAGAGAGAGATACTCAAGAAAAACTCTATAACTTTGGTATCGATATTGGACTATTATTTCAAATTCAAGATGATATTATCGATGAAACAGCAACCGAAGAGGAAGCTGGTAAAACAACTGCAAATGATGGTGCAAAAAACTCTTTTGTAAATCTTTTGGGTTTAGATGGTGCTATGAAGAGTGCAGATAATTTAGCAGATAAATGTCAAAATAATTTATTGAATTTTGATGAAAATATTAGAAAAAGTTTGGAAAATATTCTTAGTACATATTTATATAGACATACAAAAAGAAAAAAGATACTATAATAGATATAAAAAAGGAGTTTAAGATGAGTTCACTTACAATACAAAAGAATTTTAATTTTGAAAAAGATACTATTGATAAAGTAGCTATAATTTTAAACAATAAACATCATAACTTTACAGAAGTATTGAATACTTATTTTCAAGCTATTATAAAAGAACCAGAAATTATAGATACTATAGAACAAAAAGTAAAAAAGCGGACAGGAAGTTTTATCGGAATTTTAGATAATAAAATAGGTGCTGAAAATTATAAAGATATGAAAAAAGATTATCATGAACATATTTCTTGATGCAAATATTTGTTTAGATCTTCTTGATACGACACGACCTACTTCAAGAACTTCTGTCGAGTGGTATCTTAAAAATAAAGATAATGAAAGTTTTTCTTTTTATTTTTCTGCGGATTTCATCACTACAATTTATTATATACTTACAGAAAAAAGAAAGTTTGCTCAAAAAGATACATTAGATGCTATAGCTGGATTGAGTAGTGAAATAAATTCACATTATTTAGTTCATAGTGATTTTATAAATGCTAAAAATAAATTTTTAGCGGAATCATGTAATGATTTTGAAGATTTTCTTATATTACAAAGCACTATAAGATTAAACTGTACAGAATTTATAACGAATGATAAAGAACTTTTAAAATTAAATAACTATATGGGTATAAAGATAGTAAAACCATAAAAGAGTGCTTATTCTTTATAACCCATACTTTAAATCACTAAACCTCTTTCTCCCAAAGTGTCCCATTTGCACTATCCATAAGTACGATACTCATCTCTTTTAATTCATCTCTAATTTTATCACTGAGTTCAAAGTTTTTCTCTTTTTTTGCATCGTTTCTTTTTTGAATCAATGTTTCGATATTTTCTTTTTCTTCATTTGATATTCCAAATTGGAAATATTCATAAGCATCTTTTAAACCTATTCCTAAAATATCATTGATAAATACGAGAGAACTTACTATCTCTTTTTTTAGATTTTTATTTTTTGGTTCTTTATCTAATAACTCATTTGACAATGATATATATTCATCGATACTCGCCAATGCTTTGGAAGTATTCATATCATCATTTAAAGCCTCAAATAAAGCACTTATAAGCTCTTTGTTTGCTTTATTTGTACCTTGTACTCCATAAAGTCTTTTTTTGAGTCTATAAAGCTTATCAAGTCTTTTTTTACTTCCCTTTAAATCCTCTTCACTAAAAGAAAAATCTGCTCGATAGTGGGCTGTCATCATATAAAATCGGATAACTTCACCATTATATTGTTTGAGTGCATCTTTTAAGAAAAAACTATTTCCTAAAGATTTTGACATTTTTTCACCATTGATATTGACAAAACCATTATGCATCCAGTATTTTGACAACTCCTGAGAGGCACAACATCTTGTTTGACACGCTTCATTTTCATGATGAGGAAAGAGTAAGTCAGCTCCACCACCATGAATATCAATAGCATATGGTAAAGTATGGTCTGAAAGATGTGCATCAATCATCGCACTACACTCTATATGCCATCCAGGTCGACCATATCCAAACTGAGCCTCAAATCCAACTTCAGAAGCATCAAAAAATTTCCACATTGCAAAATCTTTTTGATCTCTTTTTTGTGTATTTATCTCTACTCTAGCTTGTGAATTTTCATCACTTGCACGGTGTGAAATAGCTCCATATTTTGGATCTTTTGAGGTGTCTAAGTATATTCCATCCAAGAGTTTATAAGCCTTATCAGATGCAAGTAGTTTGTTTATCATAGCTATCATAGCATCGATATTTTGTGTTGCATAGGGTTCTAAATCATTTGGTAATATATTGAGTTTTTCCATATCATTTTTATAACTATTGATATAAAAAGTTGTAATCTCTTCTAAAGATTTGCCAGATTCTTTTATCTTTTTGATAATTTTATCATCTACATCTGTAAAGTTCTTTGCCATAGTTACATCGTAGCCATTCGTTTTTAAAACTCTATGTAAAATATCAAAGACTATAGAACTTCGTGCATGCCCTAAATGGGCATCGTCGTATACAGTAGGACCACATACATATACAGTGGCTTTGTTTTCTATTTGCGAAACAAAAGGGATTTTTTCCTTTTGTATGCTATCAAAAATAAGGAGTGGTTTATTTGCCATAGTCACTCTTATTTAAATAATGATGCTAATTCAGATACATCTTTTGTTGCGTGTTCTGTATTGCCTGCATTATCTGATGCTGAAGTTGTTGCACCCTCTAAAATAATAAGCTCTATTTCACATTTTGTAAGCATAGATGCCAGTCTAATATTGAGTCCAACTTTACCAATAGCTCTTGCTTTTTGATCTTCTGCAATCGTAACCAAGGCTTTATCTTTCCCTTTTTCCCCTGCACCTTTTTCAATTTTAACACTTTTTACGATAGCAGGACTGAGTGAACGAGAAACAAACATCTCTAAAATAGGAGTATACTCAATACAATCAATATTTTCACCATTTAGTTTTGAACTCACGGCATTGATACGCACCCCTTTTACCCCAACAATAGCACCAATAGGGTCAATATTGACTTCTGTGGTAGACAATGCGATTTTTGCACGACTTCCAGGGATTCTTGCACTTCCTTCGATAACTATTTTTCCATCTTTAAGCTCTGGGACTTCAAGAGCCAATAAACTTTCAAGATATTTAGGACTTGTACGAGAAACCTCTACAATTAACCCATGTTGTTTGTCGATATTTACACCTTTTACAACAGCACTTAAAGCATCACCAACTTTAAATTTTTCCCCTTTGATTCTGTTTTTTCGAGGTAAAATACCTTTAACTTCACCGATCTCAATAAAAGTGTTATCTCCACTATCTACACGAGTAACGACACTCGTCACTGTATCACCTACTTGGTCATTGTATTTATTAAATAGATTATCTTCAGTAAATCTTTGGAGTCTATATTCTAAATTAGAAAACAAAATAGTAGCAGCATTTCTCCCCATAGATTCAAATTCTAAATCATAACTTAAAGTATCACCGATCTCTAATTCACTATCGATCTCTTTTGCATCATCTATAGATAAAAAGTTTTCAGGATTGATCTCTTTCCCCTCAACACCATTCTCTTTTTCCCATTCATTTGGTTCTTCTCTTGCATCACCTGTAAGTTTGATATCGTCATTTGCAACGATTATTATTTTTTGTGCTAATTTGAGTTTTTTATTGACTCTATCTATATCTGCTTCATATACAAGTGTATCATCTTGCATCTTTTCTGCTGTTTTAATGAGTGATTCTTTTAAAGCATTTTCTACATCTGATACTTTTAAACCTTTTTCATAAGCAATTGAATCGATAATATCTATAATTTTTTCCATAATTTTATTCCTATAATTTGAGTTATTTTAACAATGCAATGTGTTTGTGAGTATTTTGCTTTGTAGACTTATATAATATCTTAAATCTTCTTTATTATGTTTTAAATACCTAATAGTTTCTTTAAAATATCTTCTTTTATCAGTTTATTTCTAAAATTTTTCACTGCAAATTGATTTGCTTGATTAAAACTAGATATTGATTTTCCACCTACTGTAATATTTTTTTGTCCTATAAGAGATGTTTTTTCTTTTGCTGTAATATTTACAACAACTTTTGAGACTTTATAGTCTAAAACACTTATGTCTTTTTTTGAAATAAATAACTTTAAATCTATATCAGGATTGTAAGTAGTGATAGAAAAACCTTTTTGTGTGATTAAAGAAGATAATTCTTCTTTAAACTCTTTTCCTAGACTATTTGAAGACAAACGAAATGTGATACTATTGTTAAATATATCAATTTTATTTATTAAGGTATTTAACTTTGTGAGATACAATTTTGTACTAGATAAAGGGTTCAAGTTTTCTAATAAATAGACAGAGGTTTCACTTTTTTTTATATCTAAAGCTGTTTGTTTATATGTTTTTATTTTAGATGTTATATTTGAATATTTAGAAAAAAGTATAGCATTATATTTTTTGATATTATTTTCAATTTTTAACTCTAAAGATCTTGATAGAATGTTTTTGTCTATTTTTACTAAAACTATAATCTTACCATTTGACAATTTTTCTTTTTTTACAACTTTGTAATTTGTGAAATCAATTTTTTTTACGCTATTTTTTATATTTTGTTGAGTACTTTTGCTATAAGAGTTTTTTGAAGAGTTTATGACTGACCTAAACGATGATTCGATAGAAATATTTATTTTGGATGCTATAATGTTGAGTGCAGATGAGATAGCTTCTTCTTGGGTATATGCTTCAGATTTTGCATAGAGTATAGAAAGTGTATCATTTTGTTGATTTGTGTACCAATTTGGATATATTGTAGGTTTTGGCTGATTATTAGAACATCCTAAAAAAAATATTGGAATGATAAATATAATTGCAAAGAGAGATAATTTAAATTTTGTATACATATATTTTCCCTTGAGTTATTTCAAAAATTTTTTTGCTTTACTAAAAAAACTCTCTTCATACTGAATCTTTATATAATCGCCAGCGTGTACTATTTTACCATCTTGTAAATCATCTATAATAATCCATGATGAAGTTGGTGTCACATGATTTGAAATAGTTCCTGTTCCTATTTGTACAGTCTCTTTACTTGTGATAGAGGTCAAAAGATTTATGCTATCTTCTATGGTATAAATTATAACCTCTTCACCTTCTTTTGCTCCATTAGCAGAGCCCAAAGTTGTTTTTATGATTGTATCATTACCATTTCGTTTTGATTCGTAGATATAGCCTTTTTTTGAAAAGAAATTTTTTAAATCATAAGAGACAGTATCAGCAGATTCTAAGGCAGCTTTTCTTACTAATCCATCATTTCGTGAAACAACATTGCGAGCACTTCTTACTTCTGTAGATGTACTTGAACATTCATCATATTCAAATGATACCTCTTCTTGTAAACTAGGCAGAGTAAATACTTTTAGATTCCCAATAATACAAGCTTGATATCTCATTATTGGTGGTTGATATTTTCTGATATTGCCTTCTTCTGTTTTGATAACATAATAATATCCTTCGGTGAAGCTATGATCATAAGAGGCTGTACTTAATTGTCCTGTAATTATATTGTCAGCTTGACCAACATCTGTACCTAGTTCTTTAAATAACTGCGCTGCTTCTATCTCTTTTGAGAGCATTTGTTCATAACTACTTTTAGTAATTCTTTTAGCTATTTTCACATTTTTTGCAGAAGCTAAGAGTGTATTTATTTTTGTAGCAATTGCTGATCCAACTTTGGCTTGTTGAGCAATTTTAATACCATTATTATCAATATCCATAATAATAACTTTTGGTGAAGATTTACTCATCATTTTTTCTATACTTGGCATATTTTTTGCTTTTTCCATACTTGATGGTGTATAATCAGTTAAGTTAAGAGTAGAACCACATCCTGTAAACAATGTGATAAATATATATATTAATAAGCTTTTTTTAAAATTAAGTTTAGTCATTAATATCCTTTAGCTCATTTTAACAAATAAAGCTTAAATAGATAGTAGAAATTCAAGACAAATGGATTAAACTCCACTCATCTCCATAAGTTTTGATTGATGATCTGCGATAAGAGGATCAATAATCTCATTTAACAATCCATCATTCATAATCACATCAAGTCGGTATAAAGTTAAGTTGATTCTATGGTCAGAGATACGACCTTGAGGGTAGTTATAAGTTCGTATTCGAGCACTTCTATCTCCTGATCCTACTTGAGCTTTTCTATCAGCCCCTTCTTTTTCCATTCTCTCTTGCTCTTGCATATCATAAAGTCTTGCTTTTAAAACTTTCATAGCTTTTTCTCTATTTTTATGCTGTGATTTTTGATCTTGATTTGTTACTACGATTCCAGATGGAATATGTGTGATTCTGACAGCACTATCTGTAGTATTTACAGACTGACCACCACAACCACTCGAACGCATAGTGTCCATTTTGAGATCTTCAGCTCGTATCTCAATCTCTACATCATCTACCTCAGGAATAATAGCAACCGTTATAGCAGAAGTATGCACACGACCTTGTGTTTCAGTAGCAGGAACTCTTTGTACTCGATGTACACCCGCTTCAAATTTGAGTTTACTATAGACAGATTCACCTTTTACAAGAACAACCATCTCTTTGTAGCCACCAGCTTCTGATTCACTACTATTCATAATCTCAGTTTTCCAACCTTGATTTTCAGCAAATTTGATATATGTTCGAAACATATCAGCTACAAACAATCCAGCTTCATCTCCACCAGCACCAGCACGAAGCTCGATATAGATATTTTTATCATCATTTGGATCTGTTGGTAAGAGTAAGATTTTGATCTCTTCTTCAAGTTCAGGTTTTCTGCTCTCTAACTCTTTGAGTTCCTCTTTTGCAAGATCAGCTAATTCATCATCACCTAAGAGTGCTTTGTTATCTTCTATATCTTCTATAATTTGATTGTATTCATTTGCAGCATCAACGATTTTACTTATGCTTGATTGCTCTTTTGAAAGGGTAGTCATTTTTTTAATATCACTTAAGATTTCAGGTGACACTAATAAATCATTTATCTCATTATATCTATCTATAAAAAGTTGGAGTTTGTTTTGTAACATTAAAATACCTATTGGTGGTTTTGTAAAATAAAGAAAGAAAGTTATCTAAATGTTGTATTAGATAACTTAAAAGTGTGGAGATTCTTATAAAGCGTTTACTTTAACTTGTAATCTACTCACTTTTCTTGCAGCAGTTGCTTTTTTAAGAATATTTTTACTTACACAGTGGTGTAAATATTTATTTGCTTCTTTCATTGCTGTTACTGCTGTTTCTTTGTCATTTGCTTCGATAGCAACTAAAACTGCTTTTGTAACATTTTTGATTCTTGCTTTAAAGAATCTGTTTCTTTCAGTTTTTACGATAGTTTGTTTTGCTCTTTTTGCAGCTGATTTATGATTTGCCATAGCTGTATATCCCTTGTAATTGTAATTTAAGTTTGGAATATTACTTAATTTTTACTTAATTAAACCTTTACTATTTATCTATTGTAAAATCTCTCTACACTTAAGGAGCTGACCTAATATTAATTCGCTATAATAAAAAGATATATAATTGGAGGTAATTATGGCTGATATTAGAGAGGACAGAGTAGAAAAATTAGGTAAAATTGTTGAAAAAAAAGCATCTGATTCTGAGAAAATAAATAAACTACTCAAAATTGGATCTGCATTATCTGCTGAAAGTAATATAGATAGATTATTAGAGATGATAGTAGAAGAAACCAAATCTCTTACACAAGCAGATGGAGGAACATTATATCTTTTAAACGATAATAAACTTACCTTTACCGTAGTACAAACAGACTCTTTAAATATAAAAATGGGGGGAACAAATGGCGAAATGACTTGGCCTACTTTACCTTTGTATTTAGAGGATGGTCTCCCTAACCATAAAATGGTTGCAGCTGTTTGTGCACTTGAAAATAGAGTTGTAAATATTCCTAATGTATATGAAGCGAAAGGTTTTTCTTTTGATGGGACAAAAAAATTTGATGAGTCCACAGGATATATCTCTCGATCGATGTTGGTTATTCCTCTTGTAAATCATGAAAAAACTGTTATAGGGGTATTACAACTTATCAATAAACAGAGTTTATTAGATAAAAAGCTTGAGGCTTTTACGCAAGAAGATGAGCATATATCTTTGTCTTTGGCTTCTCAAGCAGCTATTGCTATTACCAATGTAATGCTCATTGATGGCTTAGAAAAGTTACTCGAAGCATTTTTAAAAAGTATTATTTATGCGATGGGTAAAAAATCATCACACACAGCAGGTCATATCAAACGGATGGTTAAACTCAGTGTAATGATTGCCCAAAAAGTAGATGCAGATAAAGGTGTATATAAAGATAAAAGATATACAGCAGAGGAGATTAAGCAGATAAATATAGCTGCACTTATGCATGATATAGGGAAACTCACTACTCCTGAACAAGTGGTTGATAAGGGGAGAAAATTAGAAACTATTATTGATAGGATTGAACTTGTTGAAACACGAGTAGAGCTTGTCAAAAGTGCTTTGGAAGTTGCATTTTATAAAAAAGAGATTACAGCAGAATACTTTAAAGATGAGATCAAAATTTTAGATGATGATTTAGATTTTATGAAAAAGATCAATATTGGAGGTGAGTTTTTACCCGATAAAGATGTCCAAAGAGTTGAAAATATTCAAAAAAGAAATTATAAGTTAAATAATAAAAACTATATTCTTATCACAGAAAATGAAGCGTATAATTTAAGTGTTCAAAAAGGGACAATAACTAAAGAGGAAAGAGATATTATCAATGACCATGCAACTGTAAGTCTTGATATATTAAACAAACTTCCATTTCCAAAAAAATATGCAGCTATACCTGAAATATCTGGAAATCATCATGAAAAAATCAATGGAAAAGGGTATCCCCGAGGACTCAAAGGGGATGAGATATCATTTGAGGCAAGAATATTAGCAGTTGCAGATATATTTGAAGCATTGACAGCGAGTGATAGACCCTACAAAAAAGCCAATCCACTCTCTTCTGCTATGAAAATTTTGTATTTTATGGCAAAAGATGATGATATAGATCGTGACTTAGTGAAGTTTTTTTACCATTCTGGACTCTATTTAGAATATGCAAAAAAACTGTTACCAAAAAGTAGTATAGATGAAGTAACAGTTGATTTTGATAGTTTATAAATCATAAATGAGAGAGATGTTAAAGAAGTACCTCTTTTACATCGTCATATGTTTTACACTCCATAAATACAGAAACTTTCGTTTCAGGCATCTTGTCTAATACAATAATAGTCGATAAATCAAAATGGTTATTGTGTGTAATTTTTGCACGCACAGACAACTCTTCATCAAATAATAAAGGATTATAGACAAGCTCAAGAACTGTTTTATAAGATTTATTTGAAAGTGCATTAAATGTTTTGAGACTTATGATTTTTAATTCATCTCTATTAAAATAGCCTATATTATCAATCACTTTTTCTACTCTTCCAATTGATTTTTTCCCTTTGAGTGTAGAATAAAATAAAAAATATGAGGAGATAACCTCTTTATTTACAATTACCTTTGCACTGAGTAATCTATAATTTAAAAATCGTTGTTTGATAATATTACAGTTTTCCAACTCATTTCGTTTTTGATAGAGTGCAAGTCTCTCTTCTATTGATTCAGGTTGTATTTGTTGCCCTATAGGATATATAAGTTCATCGGTGAGTTTGTTTTGTTGGTCTCGTTGGGCATTGAGTCCAAACATACAGCCACAATAATTTTGTCTATATAGATTATGCTCTTTTACCTCTTTACCTTGCATCTCGACACCATTACCAGATCTATAATCTTTAAAGATAAATTCACAATTATACAATGTAGACAAATTTTTACCAATTATTTCAAGTTTATCTTGTGATTTTTTAGGACTGATTAAAAGAGTTGTAGTAAATTTATCATGACCTAACTCAATCGCTTTTTTGGCACTTGTTTCTAGTCTATTATCAAAACAGACAGTACATCTATCCCCTTTTTCAGGCTCATGTTCTAAACCTTTGACAAGTTTAAGCCACTCTTCTAAGGCATAAGGACCCTCAATGAGTTCGATTCCCAACTTTTTACAGCTATATTCTACATCTAAAAGACGGAGTTTATACTCACTGTACGGATGGATATTAGGGTCATAAAAAAATCCAACCAATGTTTCTTGCGGATATTCCTCCTGCATTCTTTGTAAAAAATAGTGACTATCGACACTACAGCATATATGTACTAACACTTTGTTCCTTTTTAGAATTGTTTAGAATTGATTATTTTCCAAATCAATTTTTGAGTCTTTTTTTATTTATAAATATTTTAGTTTAATTATTTTATGTGTTGGGTCAATATTATTCATAGCATCCTTTAAGTTAAAGCCAATATGAATAAGAATTAATTCAATATCTTCAATAATTTGATGTCTTCTTCGTCTAGTTTTATGAAATGGTTTGTGATGAGCATTGTCATTTCTAGCTTTTCTAATCTCTTCAAATAATTTTTTAAATTTGTTTTTACCTATTTGGGGAATAATTACGGAATTAATTGATTTTTCTTCAAATAAGATGGATAAATCATTCCAAAAGTCTAAATAAATTGATTTTAATTGTCCTAACATAATATAATCAAAAATTTCAAAACTATCAAAATTTGATATATCTTCACCATCTTGATTGATTTTTTTTGTTGCTTCTTCTAAAGGTCTTTTCATTTTATCAGGAATTAATGTATGAGTTAATAACCAATCATCGTTATCAATAGTGCTGTATTTATTGGATAAAATAGAAACTGCCTTTGAACGGATAGCTGTTTCAAAAATATTGAGTAATAAGAACATAACTTGATGTTCTCGTAAATGTTTATTATAAAGTTTTAAAAGAAAATTAAAATTTGATTCTATCTCTTTTTCAGTATTAGCAATTTTAATATGATTAAACTCATTTAATGCAATTTTTAAATAAGCTTGATTTGTTACAGTAATTAAATGTTCAAATTTCTTAAATTCCTTATCCTCTTGAGTTATTTGTATTTTTTGACACAAGTTTTCTAAGCTATTATTTAATAAATCCAAATTTTAACCTTTTTACTTTAACTATTTTTAATAATAAGTAGTATACAATCCCATCACTTAGGTTTTCCAACGAACAAGCATAGTTTGGTACTGATAACAGCCGAAAGCCAAGTCTTTTTTATACATCATTTATATAATTCATTCACAAAATTTCTACAACTATATTATTGTTAAATCTTGTAGTTTGATCCCTTTTATAAAAACAACCTCAAATTCCAAATACCCTAAGTTATAGTTTTTGTACAGTCGTTTTGCTTTTTCAAAAGAGAGAGTTTTTTTATCTCCACTCACTCCTGAGTTTTTTATATAATGAAATAATGATTTTTTATTTTCAAACTCCATTTTATAGTTTAAAACTTCATATTCACACCTATAAAATTTATCAAAACTTTTTTTAATATTTTCGAAATCTAAAATAGGGGAGATTGTATCGCTGAGTTCAAAAATAGTTTTAAAAGTATTGTTGGTAAACAACACCATATTGATAGTATCAGAGAGTGTGGAAAGTGTTGCAAGAATTTTACTCAAATCTTGCGACCACTGTAAAGCCGATGAGGAGAGAATTAAATCGTAGGATTCATTTTGTAGATTATTATGAAATTCTTCTGTATCAAAATCTAGACATATGATATCTAAATTTTGATGTTTTGGATGAATAGCACACATCTCTTGTGAAAAATCTATCGCTTTATAGTATTCAAACTCAAAGTTTATATTTTTAAACACTTGACCAGAACCACAGCCGAGTTCGAGTATCCGTTTTGGTTGATTTGTTATCTCTCGAACTAATGCTTTTGAAACTATTTGTTGAATAATATTATTGTTATTATATTCATGGGCATATTTTGAAAATTGTTCTTGTACATTTGTCACAGATATCCTTGGGTCTTATTTCAAAGCACTTATTACTTTTTTTATTAAATTTAGATAGTATTTTATCAAATGAAAACTAAATTTAATACAACAACAACTGGAAAATACTTTGAAACACAAGCGATTGAATATCTTGTAGAGAAAGGGTTTGAGATAATTGAGGTCAATTATTTTGCTAAAAAGTTAGGGGAGATTGATATAATTGCTTCAAAAGAGGATATTTATCATTTTGTAGAGGTAAAAAGTGGTAAAGGGTTTGAGGCTATTTATAATATTACACAACAAAAATTATATAAAATTTATAAAAGTATTGAATTGTATCTCAAACATAAAAATTTGGATGTTGTTTATTGTGTAGATGCGATAATTTTTGATGGAGATGAGCTAGAATATTTAGAAAATATTTCGATGTGATATTATAAAATTAGTCAATTTTAGATACCATATAAAGATACAAAATATAGCAGAGGATTTTATGGTAAATTATAATTACACAAATGCAATTATGGGAGAACGACCACAAATAGTGGCTCCAAACAAAGAGTTTTTAGAACAATTAACTGTTGAGGGATTCAAAAAAATGATTCATGACTTTTATGAATTAGTTATTGATAGTGATATAGCACATTATTTTCCTGAAGATCCTGAACTTTTAGAAAAGATAAAAATGAAAAATGGTTCTTATTTTATCATGATGTGTGGTGGAGATGAGCGATATATTTCAAAATTTGGTGGAGAATTTGATCAGATCAAAACACATGAGATGTTTTCTATCCCTAACAAAGCCAGATTAGAGTGGCTTGGATGTTGGGAAGAGGTTTTACGAACACTTGAAAATAAAGTTGATCATGAACATATTCAATCATATTGGAATTGGCTTGAGGTATTTTCAAAACATATTGTCAATTATGAAAATGATAGAGAAACTTTTGAAGATAAAGCTAATACAAAAAAATAGATGCATTTAGTATTTGAAAATAACACAGAGTATGCTATTGATTTAACTTTAGCAAATGAGATTGCTCGTGAATTAAGTGAAAAAGAGATAGAGCTTATTTTTACAGATAATGCAGAGATACAAGAGATCAATTTAAGTACAAGAGGTTTTGATAAACCTACAGATGTATTGAGTTTTCCTTATGAAGAGATGCCTCAAGTACCTCTGGGTTCTATCGTTATCTCTTCTAATTTTGTAGAGGAAAAGTCAAAATTGTATGGACATAGTTTTGAAGCTGAGTTTACTTTGCTTTTTATCCATGCTATTTTGCATCTTTTGGGATACGATCATGAGATAGATAGCGGTGAACATAGAGAGAAAGAGGAGGAGTTGATACACAAGTATAATCTTCCAAAAAGTTTAATCATTAGAACAGAAGAGGGATAGTTAGAAAATGGATATAGCGATATTTATTATTGCAATGAGTGCTTTGATTTATGGAGCAGATTTCATAATAGAAGAGAGTGAAAAAATTGCATTACATTTTAATATCTCCTCTTTTATTATAGGTGCTACACTTATAGCTTTGGGGACAAGTTTACCTGAGATGGCTGTAAGTATGAGTGCTTCTTTGCAAGGAAGTGGTGATATTGCAGTTGCAAATGTGATAGGAAGCACTATTTTTAATATCTCTTTGGTTTTAGGTTTTGTATTTTTAATTGCAACAAAGATATCGCCAAGTAGAGACCTTTTTGCAAAAGATTCAGCTTGGGCATTATTCCCTATCTTAATATTTATTTTGATGGGAATAGATGGAAAACTAAGTAGATTTGATGGTTTTTTATTTTTACTTTTAATGGTTGCTTATTTGGTTTTTTTAATTCAAAGTAATCAAATTGAAGAGCCTGAAAATGAACAAGAAAAAGAAAATTTTGCATGGAAAAAAACAATTGGTTTACTTTTTGTTGGCTTTATTTTTGTAGTATTAGGAGCAGATTTTGCTATTGATAGTGCTGGAAATATTGCAAGGCAATTTGGGGTAAGTGAATGGATTATTGGCTTATTTTTAGTTGCCTTTGGTACAAGTCTCCCAGAACTCACGGTTGCAATTAAAGCAGCACGAGCAAATAATGCAGATATGGCAATTGGAGCAATTATAGGAAGTAATGTCGCAAATTTTACTATGGTTTTAGGATTGAGTTCTGTTATCAATCCTCTTAATGTAGATTTGAGTACAAACTTTTTTGATATAACTGCTGCTTTAATTGTATCTGTTATGTTGGTTTTTATTACAGCAAATAAATTGTATAATAAAAGCGCAGGTATCGTATTATTAACCGTTTTAGCGTTAGTAGTATCACATAGTTTTTAAAAAAAAGGATATATTATTTTACACGAACAACTTTTACAACAACAATTAGCATCACAAAGTACTACACCAAATTTTGATAAACTTCCCACGCATATAATCAGTACTATGGATAATATGGCTGTTGGTATAGGTAAAAAAGAGGAGAGAGATTCTTATGAAATAAAAAGTAATCTTGTTGAAAATATCAACAAATTATCTTCTACAGATTTCAAATATTTAGAAGATCAAATGAATATGTTAGTACACAAATCTGTTCATGAAGAGGAAACAATTGATGATAAAAATGTTGAAAAAGATTTTATAACATTTTTGATTAGGCTTTATTACTAAATCATGATATTCAATTCATCAAAAATCAAAACAGAAGCATTATTATTATTTGCGAGAGATTTGATAGATTCTTATAGCAAGAGTAAAGAGGATGTTTTTGAAGTCTCAAATGAGCTTAAAGAGTTTATAGATACACGAATCATACAATTACATAAAGCTATCAATATCTCTGTTCAAACTATTGATTATTATCTGAGAAACAAAAATGTATCACGAATAGCTATGATACTGAAAACATACCAATTTATTAACAAAAATATTACAAAACTTTTGAAAAATAATATAAAATTCAATCCTTCAATGTTGTGTTTTTCTTTGTTGTCTACATGGTTTGCTGAGTTAGGGAAAGAGTCCAGTTCAAAAGAATTTATATATTTTACTCTTTATCCTTATAGTGAAATATATGATGCTTTACTTTTAAAAATTCAAAATTCTGAATATAAAAGTTTAAATATTGCTATGTTAAATGTTGCTGAAGATACTATCTTCAAACTAAATAATTATAGGTTCAAATAAAATATGACAGAAGATATCATATTTGATTATCGAGACCCAATAATGGGGATTGTGACTATTTTTTCACTTATATTTATAGCGTCGTTTATCACCTATACTTTAGGAATATATAAAGAGAGAAAATCTCGAAAAGAGTATCGTAAACTTTTAGAAAGATTTGAATTGGGTACTTTAAAAGAGGATGATTATATTCATCTTTATTCTACATACAATTTACCATTTGATTCTATTTTATTATTGGCTTCCTCATTTGTCCATAAAGGACAAAACAACAAAGCTATCTCTGTCTATTTAGCACTTTTAGAACATGTCAATGAACCTATCAAAAAAGAGGAACTTTTGGAACTTTTAGGGGAGAGCTATTTTAAAAGTGGAATGCTCCAAAGAAGTAAAGATATTTTTTTAAAAATATTAAAATTTAGTCCGAGAAACAAGACTGCTTTGCATAAATTATTATTAATATTTCAACACTTAAATGAGTTTGATAAAGCCCAAGAGGTTTTGGAAGCATTAGAAGAATTAGATGAAGAGATACAAAAAGAGCGAATATATCTTCATATTCTCCAAATAATAAATGACCCAATTTTAAGTTTTGAAAAAAAATCTATGCAATTAATTGAAAATTATAAATCATATAAACACCTTGAAAGATTGGTGGCTAGCTTCCTTTTAAAGTTCAATAAAAACCTATTTTGGAGTAGCATAGATGAGTTTAATGTGATCAATCTTATTGACTTGTTATGGTATTTGGATTTTGATGATGTAGACTGGGATAGAGTAAATAACAATAGAGTATTAGAAGATATATTTACTGCAAAAGGGTATATCAAAAAATCACTAAAAAGTGAAAGTTTTGAATTAAATGTATTAATTGCATTGAAAAACTCACCAGTTCCTTCTGATTTAGATCTCAATTTTGAATTTATATGTCAAAAATGTAAGAAATCACACCCTATATATGAGTCAAGATGTCCCCATTGTGAAGATATTTTATCTTTTAAAATAGAGCCAAAATTAGGGAAAGCTACATTAAGTTTAGCAAGTTTATTATAGTGCTAAATATACCAAATCTCTTTTTGAGAAAATATAAAAATTAAAGGAGATGATATATGAATTTTATGCAAAATAATGCAATTTTAGAAAAAATAGATAAAGCAGGATTTATACTCAAACCAGATGCTTTAGATATAAAAGATACCTATCTTGACATTAAAAAAACATTTGAAGAGTGTGGTATTGAAGTTTTTTTAGAACAAACAAGTGCAGAACAGTTATCATTGGATGATGGAGTTGACTTTGATACATTATGTAAAAAGAGTGATTTTTTGGTTACTTTAGGGGGCGATGGTACACTTATATCAGTTGCTAGAAGAGGCTTCGAATACCAAAAAGCAGTCATGGGGATCAACTTAGGAACATTAGGATTTTTGACAGATATAATGCCAGATGAGATAGAATCTTTTTTACAAAAACTCCAAAACAATGATTATCGTATCGATAAGCGGATGATGATAAAAGCAACTATAAACGGCAAAGAGATAGTCGCTTTTAATGATGTGGTTATTAGTAGAGATGTTGTCTCTGGAATGATACAACTTGATGCAAAAGTGAATAATATTTTGTTTAATAAATACAATGGAGATGGTCTTATTGTTTCTACACCAACAGGCTCGACAGCATACAATTTATCGTGTAATGGTCCTGTTGTATATCCACTTACCGATGCCTTTATTGTCACACCTATTTCTGCACATTCTCTTACGCAACGCCCATTGGTATTGCCTGTGGATTTTAAAATCTCTTTTGAAAATACAGGGAGAGAAAGAGCTATGGTGATAATAGATGGACATGATATTTATGATCTAAATCCAGATGATGTTATTACTATTGAGATAGCATCATCAAAAGCACAACTTATACATCGTTGTGAACGCAATTATTTTGATGTACTCAACAAAAAACTACACTGGGGTGCACATTGATCAGCCGATTTTATTTGGAAAATTATTTATCTTTTGATAAAATTGATTTAGAATTTGATAAAGGTTTGGTAGTTTTTACAGGACCTAGTGGTGCGGGTAAATCTGTTTTGATGAGTTCGATACTCTCTTTATTTGGAGTTACTGAGTGTAGTGCAAAATTGAGTGAAGTGGTACTCGAAGAGTTACAAATAGAAGATAAAAATTTTAATATAGCAAAAAAAGATGATATAATCATCAAGCAAAATACCTCTATCAAAACACGCTATATTTTAAATAATCAATCAATCTCCAAGAAAAATTTGAAACTTTTTACATCAAACTTTTCAAAACATTTACATTTGAAAGATACTACAGATTTTAATAGTAGAAAAATAGTGACTTTTCTTGATTTTTTGACCAAATCAAAAGATGATAGTTATGAAGAGTTACTCACAAATTTTTCTACGCAATATCAAGAATACAAACTACTCAATGACAGACTCAGAAAAATACTCAAAGATGAGCAGGAGCTTGATGATCTGATAGAATATACAAAATTTGAGATAGAAAAAATCAGTAAAATCAATCCACAAATTGATGAATACGATGAGTTAAAAGAGCTCAAAACCAATCTTTCTAAAAAAGATAAGTTTGAAGATATTTTAAAAGATGTACAACCTTTGTTGAATGAGACACATAAAATATCCAATGCTTTACAAATTTTAGATATAGATAGTGCTTTTTTTGAGGATGCTATCTCTGAAGTTACGAACCATTTTGAAAAGTTTTATGATAGTGTTTCCTCTTCTGATGAGATGGATATCGAAGCTGTTTTGACACGAATAGAGGAGTTGTCTGCTCTGAATAAAAAGTTTGGTGGTATTCAAGAAGCACTTGATTATCAAAAAGAGAAACAAATTGAACTTGATGGATATGAAAATATCTCTTTTGAAAAAGCTATTTTGGAAAAAAATGTAAGTAAAACTAAAGTAGAGATAGAAAAACTAGCAAATAAAATCTCAAAAATACGGAAAGAAAATATGGTCTTTTTAGAAGAAAAGATAAATGAATATCTAAAATATCTCTATTTAGATAATTTATCGATAACTATTGAGACCCAACCTTTAGATGATACAGGTATAGATAAAATAGAGTTCAAACTTAACGATACAGCTCTCAATAAAATAAGTAGCGGAGAATTCAACAGACTCAGACTAGCTCTCTTAACGGCTCGAAGTTTTTATGAGATAGACTCCAATGGTATCTTATTTTTAGATGAAATTGATGCAAACCTAAGTGGAAAAGAATCAGAAAGTATAGCCAAAGTACTCGCCCAACTCTCAAAAAGTTATCAAATATTTGCTATTTCACATCAGCCACAACTCAGTGCAACAGCACATCATCATTTTATGGTCAAAAAAGTAAACAATAAATCAACAGTAAAACTTCTCAACAAAGAGGAGAGAATAGATGAGATAGCCAGAATGATAAGTGGTAAAAATATCACCAATGAAGCTTTGAAGTTTGCTAGGAAGTTGTTATAAATTCTTTAAATAGATTGTAGTTTATAGCCAACTCCTCGAATATTTATGATCATACCATTCTTAAGTTTTTTTTGTAGCTTATGGATGACAGATCGCATACTGACAGACTCTACCTCTTTACCATCCCAAACATATTCGTGTAGCATTGCTATAGTTACTGTTTGATTGAAGTGCTGTACTAAAAGAGATAAAAGTAAAGTCTCTTTGTGCGTGAGTGTTATTTCGTGCTGAAATTTAAAAAGCTTTTGACTGGAGATACAAAAACTATATCCATGTCCAATCTCAATGCTACTATTGTTGGTATCTTGATGCAGATTTGTTTTGATGAGATAATTGATTCGTAAAAATAACTCTTCCAAAGCAAAAGGTTTTTTCAAATAGTCATTGCACCCTAAACTATATGCTTTTTGTATACTTTGAATATCGGAGCAGGCACTGATAATAATAACAGGCAGATCTCCTTTCTCTTTTTTGATAAGTTCTAAAACAGTATGCCCATCAAAGGTTGGTACATTGATATCAAGTATATAAATATCATAAATACTACTCAATATATTACTAATAGCATCCGCTCCATTAAAAAACTCATCGACAAAAAAGCCATTTTTTTCCAAGGAGTTTTTGATGATTTGATTTAAGGAAAAATCATCTTCAAGCAATAATATTTTCATTTGTATCCTTTACGCAATTTGTAAAATTATAAGTGATTTGTGTACCTACTTTGAGTGTACTTTTGGCATCTATACTCACAGTATATTTATCACATATATCTCTAACTATTGAGAGTCCTAGACCTAGTCCTGTATTAAGAGTTGAGTGCTGTACATAAGGTTTGAACATTTCGTTCGCATTTTCTATACCAATTCCTTCATCTTTTATAGATATGATATAATTATTCTTGTTTTTTCCTATAAATATCTCAATACTTGTAGATGGATGAGAGTATTTGATGCTATTAGAGAGGGTATTGTCGATGATTCTTTCGAGTTCATACTCATTAAAAAGTATCTCATAGTCAAGATTGGATTGGAAATCGATCATTATATCTTTTATATTGGCAAGCTCATCAAAAAATGCCACTCGTGAAGAGATAAACTTGAGCATATTTATAGAGGATTGTTGGTAGTGTCTATGCTCTTTTTTGACCAAATAACTTAAATCTCCATAGATAGAAGAGAGTGTTTTGGTCGATGCTTTGATCGTTTCGAGTTCACTTTTAGCCCCTATCTCTCTTTCTAAACTATCACAATTTAAGGAGATAATACTCAAAGGTGTATTGATCTCGTGCATAATTTTTTTGATAAAAAGGTCTTGCTGTTTGAGCAGTGTATCGATGGTTCTTTTATTTTCAAATATCTCTATTTGTGTTTTGATACGAGCTAAAATCTCTTTTGGTTCAAAGGGTTTGGTGACATAATCAACACCACCATTTTCAAAAGCTTCTACTTTGTGATTGATATCATCTAATGCACTTAAAAATATAATAGGAATGGAGGAAAAGTTTGTATCTTTTTTGATAATTTGACATAGTTCAAATCCATCAATCTCTGGCATTTTGATATCCAAAAGAATGAGGTCTGGTTTTTCATATTTGATAGACTCCAATGCCAAACTAGCTTTTGGTGTGGCTCGTACAGTGTAGAGAGGGCTTAATATAGTGTTTAAATAAGCAAGGTTTTCAATTGTATCATCAACGGCTAGTATAGTATATTTTTTATCCATAACTTGTTCACTTTGTAAGATTTTTTTTGGATAGTATATCATATGAAATTAAAAAAACTATTTGTATTACTTTTGATGATCAACATTTTTGCACTTATTGCAGTTGTTTTGATATTTGATGAGTATCAAAAAGCGACTATAAAACTCCAACAATCCTATGATACTCAGTATAAATCTATGATAATAGCCGATGAGTTACGCCAAAGTAGTGATGATTTGACTCGAATGGCACGAACTTATGTCCTCACAGGGAAAGATATGTTTGAAAATCAATTTCATAAAGTTTTAGATATACGAAATGGTAAACTCAATAGACCCCAAAACTACAATCATATCTATTGGGACTTTTTAACTTTACCCCATAGTGAGATTGTTTTAAAAGGTGAAAAAAAGTCATTGAGAAAGATGATGAAAGAGCTCAATTTTGCAGATAAAGAGCTCGATTTGTTATTTCAGTCAGCTGAACAATCCGATAAATTGACCTATTTAGAAGCAAAAGCGATGAATGCAGTCAAAGGTTTGTTTCAAGATAGCAGTGGAAATTATACCATTCAATCAAAACCAGACCTGAAACTAGCCGCTTCTATTATGCATGGAGATGAATATCATCAGGCAAAAATAGAGATTATGAAACCTATTGATAAGTTTTATAGAACCTTAGAAAATAGAACGCAAAGCTCAGTGAGTGATGCAAATACAAGTGTACAATTATTAGGAAAATATTTAAGTGGAGCTATATCTTTATTGATCTTTTTAGTGCTTTTCTCTTTTTTTATTATATTGTCTCGTATTATTCATCCTTTGGAAGCTTTAAAAAACAGTATGCTACAACTTGCTCAAAACGATATGGCTACCAAACTTCCAAGGCACGAATTTAACGATGAGGTGGGAGATATGTTGGGTTCTGTTCAGATTTTTAAGGACAATGCGATACGACTTTTTCAAAAAGAGGAAAAACTCAAGGTCGCTATAAAAGCAGCTAAAGAAGCAAATCACTCCAAGTCAATTTTTTTAGCCAATATGTCACATGAATTACGCACACCACTGAATGCAATTTTGGGATTTACTTCTTTACTGAAAAAGTCATTTAAGGTATCTCAACAAGAAAAAGAAAATCTCACGATTATCGATAAAAGTGGTAATCATCTCTTATCTATCATCAATGAGATACTTGAACTCTCAAAAATAGAGGTGGGAAAACTTGAAATCATCAATGCACCATTTGATTTTTTTGCTATGATAGAAGAACTCAAGATGATGTTTGAAGAGCGGTGTAAAACAAAAGAAATAGAGTTATCCATAAATATAGACAAAGATATCTCAAAGTATCTCTCTTGTGACCAACAACGGCTCAAACAAATTTTGATAAATCTTTTAGGAAATAGTTTAAAATTTACCGATATTGGTTTTATACAATGTGATATAAAAATTTACAATAAAAAATTGCATTTTACAGTTGAAGATTCGGGGATAGGGATAAGTAAAAAAAATCAAACTATTATTTTTAAACAATTTGAACAAATAAACACCAATAAACAAACCAAAAATGGTACAGGGTTAGGTTTGTCCATTACTAAAGAGTTGATAAAACTTATGGGTGGAAAGATAAAGGTGAAAAGTGTTTTGGAAAAAGGGAGTATATTTAGTTTTGATATTGTGTACAATCCTTTACACAGAGATGATTTTCTTTTGAAACATCAAAATGCAAGTCAAAAGCAAGAGCATCTAGTTTTTAATCCAAATATAACCATATTAGTAGCCGATGATATAAAAGAAAATAGAGATCTCTTGATTCAGATTTTACAACAATATAAGATACAAACTGTACAAGCAAAAGATGGACTTGAAGTTTTAGAGATACTCAAAAATCAGAAGATAGATATGATTTTTTTAGATATATTGATGCCAAATTTAAATGGATACGAAACGATGTTTGAAATAAAAAAAGAACCAACGCTTTTGCATATTCCAATTGTTGTAGTATCTGCAAATGTTTTTAAAGAAGATAAAGAAAAAGCTTTACGATTAGGTGCAAATCAGTTTTTGGGCAAACCTATCAATGATTTTGAAGTGTATAAAATACTTAAAGATATTGCATCTGTCAACACTCCACAAGAAAAAAATTTTAAACTATCAGTAGAGTGTAAAGAAAATCTTGAAGAAGCTATCAAAAAACTAGATGGAAATACAATATTGGAGTTATTAGAGAGATATGAATTTCCTTTAGGAATGCAACAAAATATAAAAGAAAAAGTGAGAGAATTTCGTTTTGATGAGATAAAAATATAAATAGGGACTGTTCAAAAATCTGTGTCAATCTGGTAAAATAACAAATACCAAAGGACACAGAGATGAAGATAGAAATAGATGCAGAACAATTTGCTAGAGATATTAAAGCTGGTAAGAGTATCGGT
>Ga0193965_1000088_pt1 | contig 32032 bp, 21 predicted proteins | sample FB_8_MG_FD_140330 | JGI IMG/M metagenome (GOLD analysis project Ga0193965, IMG submission 140330) | Microbial mat bacterial communities from the Broadkill River, Lewes, Delaware, United States - FB_8_MG | ecosystem: Environmental > Aquatic > Freshwater > River > Microbial mats | place: USA... | reverse complement strand
TATTATATTTATCTAAATAATAAATATTTACTTTTTCATAAAAAGTTTCATTTAATGAAAGAATATATGTTTTTTTATCTTTTGTAGTATTTAAAAGGTTTAATTTAAACCAAAGATTTCCTTTTATGTAACCAAGATTAAACATATTATTTATCTCTTTTGTAAATTTATATCTTTTAATATTATCTATTGTTAAACTACTATTATTATCTTTTAAATAATTTAATTTAAAATTATCATAAAAATGTTGTTTATCATTAATTTTTAAAGTTAAGTCGTTTGCTGTAACAGATAATATAAAAAAGGTCGATAATATAAAAACTTTTAACATTCTATATTATAACATAAAAAATCCGTCAATTATCCGTCAAACAAATGTTATAATATAATTATAAAAAATTAAGGAGAAAATATGAAAAGTATTGTATTCGTTGCAGTATTGCTTGTTAATTTATTACAAGCAAGTATAACAGTTGATGGTAATCCAAAGGTTGTTAAAAAAAGTGGTGATTTAGTTTTTATTGTTACAGATAATAAAATAGAGGTTATTGATGTAAAAGATATAAACGACCCTAAGAATTTAAGTTCTGTAGTTTTAAAATCTACTCCTATAAGTATTACTATAAATGAAAGTAACTTTTATTTGGTTGCTTCTGATGGTTTATATATTTACAGTATAAATGAAAACCATTCTTTAAATTTAGAGGGAATCTTTGAAACAACTTATGCAAAAAAAGTTTTTGTAAAAGATAATGTTGCATATATAGCTAACTATATGGATGGTTTACAAGTTGTTGATATAAGTGATAAAACAAAGCCTATCTTAAAAAAGTTTTATGAATATAAAACGACAAATGATGTATTTGTAAAAAATAATATAGCTTTTTTAAGTAATAAAAATAAAGGTTTAATTGTATTAGATATTTCAAATAAAATTCCAAAAGAGATTGCAACATTTATGGTAAAAGACTTTACATCTATGGAGCAAAAAGATAATAATTTATATTTTTCAAATCAATATAAGGGTATGTATGTAGTTGATATTAGTGACCCTAATAATCCAAAATATAAAAAACAACTTCATACAAAAGCAACAGATATTAGTTTGTCTTCAAAAAATGCTTTCTTAGTAAATAAAGATTTAGATTTACTAGAATTCGTAGATATTACAGTGCCAGAGCTTCCGTCAGTTATCAATTATAAAGAGTTTGATGGATTAAGTTCTATAGATAATGATGAAAATTATGTATATGCTTTAGATAGTAAAGGTCTTAAAATATTTGATTTAAGTGGAAAAACTATTTATGATAAAGAAACAACAATATCTGCATCTAAAAATAGTTTAACAAAAACTTTAAATAAAGGCTGGAATCTTATTGGAAATCCTACTATAAATCAATTTAATACTTCAAATTTAAAAAACACATTAATTAAATGGAGTTATTCTAATGGAGAATGGATAAAAAATCCATCAATGATAGAATCAAATAAAGGTTTTTGGATATATAATAAAAATATCGAGGTTATTGAATTTTTAGGTGATAGAGAAATTGTAGATGTTAGTAATATAGAATCTGGTTGGAATATATTATCAACAGGAGTTGATATAAATAATCTTAATTCTAATAAATCAATTTTAATATCATGGATATACGAGAAAGGTAAATGGACACATAATCCAACAGTTATAAAAGCTGGTACAGGTTTTTGGGTTTATAAAAAGTAAGTTATATTAGAAAATTGGAAAGGGGATTATTATGAATACGAAAATTTTATTAATATTAATATTTTATATTAATGTAGTTAATGCAAAAGTATTACCAATAACCTCTTTACCATTTGTAGAAGGTATGGATTTTGGAGCTGGACTAGATTTAATAGATTATTCTATTAAATCTAATAATCCTTGCTTAAAAAATACAGAAATTTCAAATCCTATCAATAGAAATGATTTTCGTTTTTCTATTCAAAAAATTGATAATAAAGATGATTTGATAGAAAATTTTGGATTTGGCTTAGATGCCAATATGAAAGTAAATATGTTTTCTGTAAACATAAGTGGTGAATTTGTTGACAACTTTGAGTTTGATAGTAAAAATTATTATATGTTAATATCTATAGATTTAGAATCTTATGATTATAATTTAATAAATCCACAAATGACAAGTGAAGCTTTAGCACTTTATACTGATAGTGATTCTTATGATATTTTTCGTGCAAAATGTGGAGATAAGTTTTTAAATACAATTACAACTGGTGGAAAATATAGTGGTATTTTGACTGTAAAAACTTCAAATTTAGAGGATAAAGATAAACTTGATGTTGATTTAAGTGGTTTTTATGGTGTAAATATTGCTGGAGTTAAAGCTGGAATCGAACTTAAAGGTACTTTTTTACAAACAATGAAAAGAATTGAAGAAAACTATGAAACAACTATTAATATAATTGCACAAGGTGATTCAAGTACAAATACTTTTGCTACAAATATGGAGCAATTTATCGATAGTGCAACAGATTTTATAGATGGTATTACAACATCTACTAATTCTAATAATTCATATAAACAATCTCCTATAAAAGCAAGATTTGAACAATACGATAGTTTGACCCCTTTAAAAAAAGGGGGAAGCATTGAAAGAACAAAAGAGATACTTAATAAAAATCAGCAATATAATGAGATTTATTCAAATATTATATTTGATATAGATTCAATATTAACTTATCCTTATGCTTATAATTATTCTTTAGAACAACAAGAAAATTTAATAGAATTAAAAAAGCAACTTTACATAAAACAATCTCAACTTAGATATCAATCAGAATTGTGTATGAAAAAGAATCCAACACAAAGGGTATGTATAGATATTGATGTTATTAATTCTATTAGTTTCCCTAAAGAATGGGAATTAAGATCTATTTTACCAACTCGTAAAATTAAATATCCAACAACTTGTAAAGAGAGAAAAGAACTATTTCCAACTCAAACTACAGATAAAGAGTATCGATTATATTTAAATGGTGATAAGAATAAACATTATTCAATATATTGTGAAAATATGTATTCAACTAATCCACAGGAATATTTAACTTTAGAAAATAGCTCTTTTCTTTCATTTGGAGCTAGTAAAAATTATATATATCATAATGATATAAATGAGTCTATAGCTATTTATAGAAAACTAAAGGTAAAAATATCAGATAATCATTTAAGTGTTTACACTCAACAAGATAAGTTTATAGAAACTATAGGAGTATCAAAAAATGATGTTTTTTTAGGAACATTACATAATAAAAATATAAATTCATTTTCAAGATATAATATAGATATAGCTGGTACAAATTTTGAGTTTGCAGATGATATATCTATAAATGAGATAGATTATGCTAATAAAGTTGATGTTTTTATTACAGAAAGTGGAGATATAAACTCAACTTTAGAAGATAATCAAAAACTAAATTTAAAATCAACAAAACCTTTTTCATTTATAAGTTTTGATAAAGAGTTGATTTTAAATTATAAATATAAATAAAAAGGAAAATATATGAAAGTCATAAAAAAAATAATTATCCCATTGTCTTTAAGTGCTAGCTTAGTTTTAGCTTCAGTACCACAAAACATAGGATATCAAGGGGTAGCATACAAAGATGGTTTAGCGGTAACTACACCTATATCAGCTAAGTTTACTATTTTAGGAAGTGATAATAGTGTTGTATATCAAGAAACAAAAAAAGATATATCAACAAGTAGTAAAGGTTTTTTTACTCACTCTATTGGTGAAGGAACACCATTAGATCCAAATACTACATTTGATAAAATTATCTGGAATGATGGATATAAGCTAAAAATTGAAGCAGATTTTACAAATGGTACTACATATACAGAACTTGGTATTCAAGACTTTTATTCTGTACCTTATTCTTTAAATAGTTCTAATAGTGATAATAGCATTACTGCTAAAAGATTAGAAAAACAAGTAGCTATATCTTTAGATGGAGATGCTAATGGAACCATTTTATTTGATGGAAGTAGTAATCAAACACTTTCTGTTACAATAGCTGATGATTCTCATAATCACACCAATATTTTAGGAAATAGTCAAACTGCTACAAAACTTAAAACAGCTAGAACACTATCTCTAACGGGAGATGCTTCTGGAAGTACTACATTTGATGGAAGTGCTAATAAATCTATAAGTGTTGTAGTTAATAATAATTCTCATACACATACATCTGCTAATATTTCAGATGCTTCTTCTGCTCATGGTGGAAATACTATTGTAAAAAGAGATGGTTCTGGTAATGTTACATTAAATAATATTTATACAGTTGGAAATATATACCTTGATAATGGAAATTATATCTATAATAGAGATTATACAACTGATTATTTTGGATGGACAGGAAACGATAGCTATAAACTTCTAATCAATAATCAAAGTAGAATATATACATACTCAGGTGGTATAGTATTTAATGAAGACTCAAATAATATAGATTTTAGAGTAGAAAGTAACAATAATAGTAATATGTTATTTGTAGATGCAGGTAATGATAGAGTGGGAATTGGAGTTACACCTAGATTTCCTTTACATGTAAAGACTCAAACAGCATATAACTTAAGTAGTAGTTATGATTATTATAAATATTTTAATAAAAGTAGTAGTATATATTTAAGCGGTACTTCAGATGGTGTACATGATGCATCTATTTATGCAGAGGGAGCAATTATGACAACAGATAGGTTTAAAGCAATATCTGATAAACGTGTAAAAAAAGATATAACTCCTATTATTAGCTCAATTAAAACTATAGAAAAATTAAATCCTGTTCATTATAAGAAAATAGATTCTTTTGAATACGGAGATAAATTAAACTATGGATTCATAGCTCAAGAACTTGAAAAAGTTATTCCAGAAGCTGTAACAATAGGAACTGGAAATATTCCTATTTTAAAACCTTTTGATAAAGTTGATTTTGAAGATAATATAGTATATACACTTTTAGTTAATAACGGTGATGAGATAAAAGAGCAAAAATATACTACAAAAGATGATAAACCAGAAGGTGATATTATAGTAAAATCAAAAGAGGTAAATGATTTTAGAAGTGTGACTTATGATTATGTGTTTACTATTGCAGTTGATGCTATTCAAGAACAACAAGATATTATAGAAAAGCAACAAGCACAACTTGATAAAATAACAACAGCTCTTAAAAATGCTGGAATAACTATAGAGTAATAAAGAAATATCTTAAGAAAGGGGGTAAAATGTTTGATTTAAAAAAACTTGTACTAATATCGACATTACCAATTATAGGAAGTTCTAGTATGGAAATAGTATCATCAATAACAAGTTGTAGTGGAACTTTTCATTCAACAGATTCAACTAAGACAATGAGATTTTCTACTCAATCGATAATTAAATTAACAGGTGATGCAACACTTTACACAATAGCAGGGATACAGGATTTAGAGAAAAAGATTTTTCCTGTAAATATAAGAGGTTTGCAAGCTGTACTTCATACAAAAACAAATAACAGAAAGTTTTTTGCAGGTCAGTTATTTGAATTAAGTGGATATAGTAAATTAATATACCCTATCCCAAGTAGTGGAAAGTTAGAAATAGTAGCTTTAAATGGATTTGATAAACTTCAATATTCTAAAACAAAAGATGGAAATTTCACAGATGTAATATTGAATGAAAAGTATAGTGTAAATGGTTTTTTTCAGTTACCTATTGATGTAAATATATCAAATGAAGATAGTAAAGTAGATATAACTGTAAAATCATATTTTTATGATGAAAATTTAAAAACGGACTATACGGATAATAGACAAAGACATATTACTCTTGTTACAAATAATGAATTAATTGATGAATACCTTAACAATGGAGAGGAATCAAATTATAAATTTGGTAGAACTATGAGTGAAAGTTTTAATTTCTGTAAAGATATTGATTTTAAGTTTATAGGGTGTGGTTTATTTAATCATATAGATAATACTATTGATAGTGATAAAGATGGAATATCTGATTATGATGAATTATATTATGGACTTAATCCAAATAATATAGAAGATGGTTCTGTAGATACTGATGGTGATGGAATGTTAAATAATAAAGAGATTATATTTAATACAAATTTAAATGATAAAAATTCTTTTTAAAGGTGAAATAAAATGATAAAAGCAACAAGTTTAATATTTACAACATCTTTAATAATTCAAGCAAGTGGTTTTAGTGAATTAGTATATAGAGGCGGTACAGATTTAACAACAGCTAAAGATGAACTTAATTTTAAACTTAAAACAGCAAGTACAATTTTTGATGTTGATACTAAGAAAGAAAGTATTTATAATAATAAATTAGAATTTTCTTTTAGTGTAGTAACAGACAGAACAAATTTAAGAGACGACCTCAAAATAGATGGTAATAATTATTTAGATTTAGGAAATTTTTTATCAACAGTTGAAGGCAGATTTTACGATGCAATAGATTTACCTAAAGATAAAGTATTTATTTTAGTTAAAGTTAATAGATTTTTACGAGATTATAAATTAAGTAACGAAACTTTTACACAAGAGGCAAAAGAACTTTATGATAATGATTTTGAAACTTTTAGAGAAAAATATGGAGATTCTTACGTTAATAAAGTATCTATAGGTGGTACAAAATTTGCACTTTTAGAGATACCAATAGAAACTCCACAAGAAAAGGTATCTATTGAGGCTTTAATTGATACAAAAAACAAAGTTACAAGTTTAGAGGAATTTTACAATCTTTTTGACTTTTTAGAATATAATTATCGTACAACTAAAATGTATGATTTAGAAAAGAATAGTTATGATATTAAAACTATTTCTTTACAAGAATTTGCTACTTCTATAGAAAAATTTAATATTAATATAGAAAATAATACAACTTGTCAAAGTAACAATCCAGAAGATTTTTTAAAATGTGCTTTTCTAGTAAATTATAAAACTTATGATCAAATTGATACTATAGATACAAATGAGAATTTTATAATAAAACAAAATATTATTAATGAATATATAAATTATGAACATCTTTATGTTAATATAATTAAAGATATTGAAAATATTCAAAATTATGGAAAACATTATGTAAATTTTATTGAGAGTGACTTAACACAATTATCAAGTGATTTAGAGATGCAAAGAAGTAGGTTGAAGTATTATTCTTTAGATTGTAAAACTAATAAAGAGTGTAAAGATATCTCTAGTTATGATGAAATTGAAAATTTAGAGTTTCCAAAAGAGAATGCTTTAAGAGCTAAATTACCACAAGAAAAAGTATATTATCCAAAAAACTGTCAAGAAGTTCAACAATATTATTATCAAGCTTTTCATGATAGAGAATATAAGATATATATTTTGAATGAACCATCTAAAGAGATTGATATTTATTGTTATGAGATGAACACAACAATACCGACAGAATATTTGACTTTAAATAATAGTAAAGTAAACTATAAAGATAGTAGTGTCGATTTATCTCACATAAAAGTAACAACAGACAATGAAGATGGAAAAATAGAAGCACATTATGAATATCTAATTAATAATGAAGAGGCATCATTTATAAAAACAGATAATATTGGAAAAAAATATATCGTAGATGAAAAAATAAAATCACAAACTATAGATATTTTTAGTTCAAATTTTTTATTTGATAATAGTCAAAATAGTTATAATTATGATACGAATTTAAGTGACTTAAGTGGTTATTATGCAATTAAAGAGATATCAAACATACCAAATGTAGAAGATACTCATATATCAGAATTAAAAGATGAGACAAACATTATGTTTAAAAATATAGCTAGTGAATATTTTACTAATTTAGACTATCAAATTTTAGAAAATAATGTAGTAAGGTTACCTAATATAGTAACAACAGATAATAAAATTATTTATGATATCGAATATGGATTAGAGAATATCGATAAAAGTAATAAAATTATATTAAAATTAAAATAGGGGAAAATAATGTTAAAAAAGTTATTAGGATCAGGATTAAGTATAGTATTGGCAAGTAGTTTATATGCAAATACTACTAGTAAGAATATAACAGTGAATAACATATATTTAAATAAAGTTATTATTAATTTAGAAGATAGTTCTCAAAAAGTATCTTTTCAAAACATTTTAGATAATTCAACACAAGAAGAAAAAGCACAATTGGAACAAATGGCATATAGTTTTTATACTGATATGCAAAGTTTTAAATCATCAAAAGATTTTGAAAAAGATTTCGAAAAAGATTATGCAAATGTAGTGTTTAAGAGTATATACGAGTTTAAGGAATTTATAAATACAAAACAAACAAAAGATAGAAAACTTGCTTCAACAATGTTAACTTTACCAAAAAAGTATGTACCAAAGTTTTCTTATAAAGATTTCACTCAAGGGATGGATTTCGGGACAGCTTTAAACACATTAACAGGTGAAACACAAACAGCTCATTTATGTCTTACTGATTTAAAAGTAGCAGATCCTATTTTTAGAGGTGAAAAATATTATAAATTAGAAGTGATTAACTCTCTTGATAGTTTAAGAGATACATTTCATTTTGATGGTTCAGTATCTTTTGATAATGGACAAATTAGTGGTAATTTAAAAGGTGCTTATGATCATTATGAGGACGTGATTAATGATAGCTTATTAGTAAGATTAGCCGTTGAGTATCAACAATATGACTTTAGATTAGATAGTCCAAAATTATCACCTGATATGGAACTTATTTACGAAGATGGAAATTCTTACGAAAGATTTCGTGAGAAATGTGGAGACAGATATCTTTCAACAATTACAACAGGTGGTAGATATGTAGGTATTTTAGAGATAACTACAAATGGAACAGAAGAAAAAGAAGAGATTGCTGCACATCTTGATGGTAAATATAATGGAGGTGCTATAACAGGAGAGATAGAAGCAAATTTAGCAACAGCATTATCAGAGATATCAAAAGAGTATAATACTAAAATTGAAATTATTTCAAAGGGTGGATTAACTGAAAATAAATTAATTCAAACAGTTGATGAATTTTATGAAAGTGCGAATAAATTCTTATCTACTTTTGATAATGAAGATTTAGGTTCAGATTATAAAAAATCTGCATATTTAACAAAGTTTGACCCTTATGATCCAATTACTACAAAAGTTAAAGGTGGTGCGATAGCTGTTCAAATGGAAGTTATGAATGATTATATAAATTATTCAAATATGTATGATACTTATTTAAATGAATTAAGTTATATAAAATCGAATATGGAAAAATACACAAACGCAGAAGAAAAAGATTCTGAAATGGAAGCACTTCGTCTTGAATTACTTATGAAAAAAGCTGAAATTAGAAATCTTGTAACAAAATGTCAAAGAAAAGATCCACTTACTAGAGAATGTATTTTAATAGAAGATTTAGATAATGCTGATACCTTTAAAAATGAATGGGACTTAGGTCCGTTATTACCAACAAAAAAAATACTTTATCCTAGAACTTGTTCAGATAGACAAGATATATATCCAGGTAGTTCAAGTGAAGATAAAGAGTATAGATTATATATGGGAGCCGATAAGTTTAAACCTTTTTCTATCTATTGTGACCAAATGTATTCTGAAACACCAACAGAATATATGACACTTAAAAATATATCTCCTATTACAGATCATCCATCATTTAACTATACAAAATATAGTGGATTTTTAGATAAAGATAGTCAAGTAGATTTTGGAGATGAAGAGACAACAGATACTAATAATTCAGAAATTACACTTCCAAATATTGTTGATTTAATAACAATATATAATAAATTAAAAGTAAAAATATCTTACGACCATATTGCTGTTTCTGATACACAAGATAAATTTTTTGAAACTATTGGAGATACAGTTTATGATAATGAAGATAATCAATATTCAAAAGCATTATATGCAAATCCTAGAAATTTATCAGCAAATTCAATTGGTATGGCAAATATAAATACAGCAGGTACAGGATTTGAAATATCAACTAATACTAATTTTGTAAATATTTCAGCAAATTCTGAATTTTCAGAATTTGAATATATAAATACTCCTAAAAATTGGCAAGAAGCTAAAATTCATGCTAAAAGTATAGGGGCAGAACTAGTTTCAATTGAAACTGCTGAAGAAAATTTAAAACTAATAGAGTTTATCAAATCTAAATCTATCTCTACACCTATTTGGATTGGTGCTAATGATATAAATTTTGAAGGTCAATTCGATTGGTCTAATGGAAGTAATTTCATTTACTCAAATTGGGCAGCAAATAATCCACATAATAGTACAGATTTAAATTGTGTACAAATGACTACAAATCCTAATGAAGGATATAAATGGTCAGATAAAAGTTGTGATGAAGAAAAAACATTTATAGTACAATACTCAACTGCTACTCAAACAAATACAATAATTAATAACACAAGGGAAGATGCAGTTATTACAACTACAGGAAAAGATGGAAATGCACGATCTGAATATGATTTAATTTTAGATTATGTTAAATAAAAAAGTTTTAAAATAAACTATGAAAAAATATATTAAATATATTTTACTACCATTACTAATTTTATTTAGTAATGGTTGTTTATTTGATGGAAATAAAAAAAATAAAAATAACTCTATAGTTATAGAAACTAATGAAACAAATATTACAGAAGATATAAACGATTCTATAGTTATAGAAACTAATGAAACAAATACTACAGAAAATGTAGATATAATTATTCCTATAATTATAAATAATGACAATATTATAGAAAATGATATAACTACTATTAAAACTAAAGCATTACTAGGAAAAGTTATAACTAACGGTTATATTAAAAATGCAAAAGTTTGTATAGATTATAATTTAAATTTTTTTTGTGATGAAAATGAGGATTATAATATAACAAACGAAAAAGGAGACTTCATATTTTATGCTATCGAAGATAAAATAGAAACAAGTCCAATTATAGTAGAAATAAATACATCTTCAGAAATTATATTTAATGATGATAATAAAAGTAGTCAATACTTTACTATGCCATTTATTATGATTTCTCCTCCAAATAATTATGATATTATTTCCCCTTTTTCATTATTGGTTTTATTTGAAATGGAAGATAATCCTTATGTAAATTTAACTAAAGAGAATTCTAGGATACTAAAAAAAATAATATCTCCAACAGTTCTAAAAGCAGAATCAGAAGTTAAAGATACTTTTAATATAGATCAAAATATATCTTTATTAAAAGATGACTATATAGAATCAAAAAATGAATCAATTTTGATTTTGTCAGAAATAGTAACAAAAATGCAACAAGAATTATTTTCTATTAGCAATTTTTTTGAAGAGATAAAAAATAGTAATAGTAATATAAATACAGATGGTTTTATAACATCTATAGTTCAAGGAGTTGTAGATGCTATTAGGTCAAACGCTTCAGATATTAAAGGTCAAGTTATGGCTCGAGATTCATCTGTAGATTTATCTAGTAAAAAAGTACCTCTTTCTAGTGTTAGTAATAGCTTTTCTAATATTCCATACTCTCAAGGTATGAGTATTGCAACAGGTATAGATGCTCTAACTAAACAAGCAACACCCGTAAGTTGTATAAAAGATATAAAAATAAGTGAGCCTATTTGTCAAAATCAAGTAGAATTTAAATTTGAATATGTAGAGAATTTAGAAGAATTAACAAAACATTTAGGTGGTTCAATATCTGGAAAAGTAGAAGTTAACTTAGGTATCGTTTCAGGTGGAGCAAAAATAAAGTTTAATTATTCAAAGGAATATTTTGATAAAGAGGAAGATATATATATCCTTATATCTGCAAATTATATTAATTGTTCTCAATCTTTAATAAACCCTAAAATAGACTCATCTATGGAAGATAAGTATAAAGAGGATTATAAAGTTTTTAGAGCTAAATGTGGTGATATGTATATGGATACAGTAACTACAGGTGGGAAGTTTTTTGGAGTTTTGAACATTCATAACGATGAACATATTGATAAACAAGAATTAAAAGCAGAATTAAATGTTTATGCAAAAATAAATCTACTTGTTACCACAAAAAAAATAGATAAATCTTTTACTTTAATAAATGATGTTGTAAAAAAATTTGATGAAAATTATAATATTGATGTAAGGCTTCAGTCTAATAATAGTGAATCTGGAGTAACTGTTAAAAGTGCAGATGATTTTTTAAAAGAGTTTCAAAATTTTTTGACTCAAGTTCAAAGCGATGATTGTAATGGAAAAGGAAACTATAAAGAATGTGCATATAAAACAGCTACTTATAGCGATTATTACAATATAATAGACGATTATTTTAACTCTCCAACTGAAAAAAAATTTGATGCTCTAAATAAATTAAAATCATATTATGAAACATATTCTAATACTTTAAATATTATTCAAGATATAGATTCTAATCCTCAAAATTATTATGAATACAATAAAACAAAACTTTTAGAGACAAAAGAAGAATTTACAATAGTAACAGATGATATAGAAAAAAAAATAAAAGATTGTGTTAATGATTTTGATAAATGTGTAGAACCTCAAGATTTAAATATACCTAGCATAGATGGTGTAATTAGTTTACCAATGCCTATTATCAATTATCCAAGAAATTGTAAAGAGGTAAAATATTTTTACAATACTCAAAGTGATGGAGATTTTATAGTTTATTTTCAAGGAGATGAATATAAACCTTATACTATTTCTTGTATTAATATGAATACTAACGAACCATATAATTACTTAGTTTTGACAAATAAGTCTTCAATAGGATTTAATCCAAATTTTAATTATGTTAAAAGTATTGGATTAGATAATTATGGATTAATATTAGAATATAATATTAAAGTTTATGATGCTTTAAGAATCAATATAGAAGATGAATATATTAGTTTATTACCAACACAATCACACTTTTTTGACACTATAATAAATGTTCAAAAAAATATAGATAAAAAAGAATTATATTTTCCAGAAGTAAATAATTATTTAGAAAATGGTTATGCTTCTTTAAATATAAATTTAGAAGGTTTACCATTTAAATTTGATAATAATATTTCATTTAAATATTTAGATGATAACAGTGATGTAAACTCTAGTATAATAGAGTTAGATGAAACATTAAAAGAGATTAATATAAAAATTGAAGATGACAATAGGAGAATCATTCCTAATCAAAAAATAAATATAATTTTTGATAAATAATATAACACCTCCTATAAATAATTTAAAGTTTATTATTTATATAAAATATTTAGATTAATAAGGTATAATAAGATATACTTAAATAATATTTATAGGATATATTACAAAAAATGAAAAGCTTTAAATTTAAAATAAAAACGACCATATTTGGAATACTAGTAACAATAGTAATAGCAATAGTATCTATTATGGGATTCTTTCAATATAAACTAATTACTAAAAGTGCATTACTTGCAACAAAAGCTACTTTTCATAATTTAGTAGAAAAGAGTATAAAACAAATAGAAACTTATCAACATTCTTCAAAAAATTTTTTAGAAATTGTAGAAAAGATAAAAGATGTAACAAAACCTTTAGATATATCATCTCAACATATATTATTACCTATTATTACAAACTATATTAAAAATAATAAATATATATATGCTATATATTTAGGATATAAAAATGATGATTTCTATATTGTATATAATCTTAATATATCAGAAAAAATGAAACTTTATGAAAATAGCCCATCTAATGCTTTTTGGCTTATAAAGAAAAATAAAAAACAAAATAATAAAATAGTTTCATATAAAACTTTTTTAGATAAAGATTTAAAACCTATAAAAACAATTAAAGAGTTTACAACATATAAACCAACACAAAGACCATGGTATAAAAAAAGTATAAAATCTTTAGATATTATAAAAACAAAACCTTATATATTTACTGCTATTGGTGAATCAGGTGTTACTTATGCTAAAAATATTGATAATAATACAGTTTTATCTGTAGATATAACTCTTAATAGTTTGAATAAAATACTTCAAGAACAAAAATTAGTAGAGGGAAGTGGAACTTTTATATACACTAAAGATGGTGAAGTTTCTGGATATAAAAATAATGTTACAAATAGTAAAATAAAAAATATAAAAGATAGTTTTGGGGACATCTTTATAAAAGATGGAAAAGTAATAGAATTAAATCAACACTCTATTGTAAATATAAAAGGGAAAGATTATATAAAATATACAACAATAATAAATGATAAGCATAATATAACAGAATACTTATCTATAATCTCACCTCTTGATACAATAATGGAGCCTTATAACAAAGAGGTTATAAAAGCATTTTTATTTACTATTTTTGCTCTATTTTTATTAATTATCCCTTTTATTTATATTATGGTACAAACATTATCTAAACCAATATTAAGATTACAAAATGAAAATAAAAAAATTGAAGATGGGAATTTTGAAGATATAGAGCAAATAGACTCTATAACAGTTGAGATATCAGATTTATCAAAATCATTTAAAAATATGGCAAAATCTATAAAAGATAAAAATATATCTATTCAAAAACAAACAGATGAATTAAATTTACTTTTATCACTTCTTGATAGAAATATTATATTTTCAAAAATTGATTTAAAAGGCAATATAACTCATATTTCAGAAGCATTTTGTAAAATTAGTGGTTATGAAGTATCTGAACTTATTGGTAAAAAACATGATATTATGAACTATACAAGTAAGGTATCATCTGATTTTGATAATATTTGGAAATCATTAAAAAATAATAAAACAGTTGAATTGGAGATGGAAAGTTTTAGAAAAGATGGTAGCTCTTATTGGATTAAATCAAAATTAAATATAGATTATGATTTAGATGGTAAACAAATAGGGTATAGTGAGATAAGAGTTGATATAACAGATAAAAAAGCTGTTGAGGAGCTTACTTCTAATCTTGAAATTAAAATAGAGGAGAGAACATCAGAATTAGCACTAGAAAAATCAAATGTTGAACAGATATTAGCTAATATTTTGTTGCCTGTAATTATAACTTCAAAAAATAGAAGAGTTATTGTTTATGCAAATAAATTTGCACAAGATTTATATGAGATAAGTGAAAATGAGATTTTAAATAAACCTTTAGATGAGGTATATAAATTGAAAAATGGACCAACTGAAGTTCTTAATCAACTTGAAAAGTTTGGTAAAGTTTATGGATTAGAACAAACTATTACAACACATACAAATAAAATTTTTATAGCTTTACTTTCTGTTAACCCTATAACTTATAATGATGAAGAGTGTTATATAGGTATAACAGCAGATATAACCAAACAAAAAAATATGGAAAATGAGATAAGAGCTATCCATAGACACACAAGAGATTCTATAGAGTATGCTTCTATGATACAATCTGCTTTATTACCAAGAGAAGAGCATCTTCATAACTATTTTAAAGATTTCTTTGTACATTGGGTTCCAAAAGATACAGTAGGTGGAGATATATGGCTTTTTGATAGTTTAAGAGATGAAAATGAATGTTTATTATTTTTTATAGATTGTACAGGACACGGAGTACCTGGGGCATTTGTAACAATGATTGTAAAAGCTATTGAGAGAGAGATTATTACAAAAATAAAAGAGGATAGTTCAATAGATGTATCTCCAGCATATATAATGAGTTATTTTAACAAAACTATGAAAGAGCTTTTAAAACAAGAAACAAAAGAGAGTAAATCAAATGCTGGATTTGATGGTGGAATTATCTATTATAATAAAAAAGATAAAATTTTAAAATTCTCAGGGGCTGAAACACCTTTATTTTATGTAGATATAGATGGCTCATTCCATACTATTAAAGGAGATAGATACTCTGTAGGATACAAAACTTGTTCAAGTGATTATGAGTATAAAGAAACTATAATAGATGTAAAAGAGGGTATGAAATTTTATTGTACAACAGATGGATATATTGACCAAAATGGTGGGCATAAAGATTTTCCATTTGGTAAAAAAAGATTTAGTAATATTATAAAAGATAACCATTTAAAACCAATGGATATTAAAAAACAGATATTTTTAGAAGAGATGGATAAGTATGAAAAAATGATAGAAAATAACGATAGAAATGATGATATTACTGTTATTGGATTTGAGATATAAATAATATTAAAAAATAGTTAATATAAATCTAAAAGCATTTTTGCTCTTTCAAATCTATATTTAGATGAATTTAATTTTTCTAATTGCTTTTTTGTAAAACTACTACCTTCTAATACTTTACCTTGTAATATATCTTTATAGATAAGATTTTTATCTAGCATAATTTTATTTTCGTGACACATCTCACAAGATTTTGCTTTAGTTGATATGGTATGTGGTTCTTTTGGTAAAAAAGCCTCTATTTTTTTATTATCTATTTTATTAATATCATCAAATATTATTTTACCATTTTTATCTTTATAACTAATTCTATATTGATACATAGGTTTTGCTATTTTTATTTTTCCATCATCACTATTAATTAAAAAAAAGTTTTCCCATCTTCTAAATCTCCAACCACTATACCAAATACCATCTTTTAATTCATTTGTTATATTGTCAGGCATAACTGGTTTTATAGTCTCTTTTGATTTAATAGCTTTATTTAAAAAGTTTTCAAGATATATATCTTCTTGTACTTTTAATCTTTTCCATTGTTTATAATTAGGTGTATCATCTCTTAAAACATTTAATTCATAACTACTTATATTCCAAGCACTATGACAAGCATTACAAGATATATTATTATGATAATCTAAATGATTTTTTTTGCTTATATTATTATGGCAAGATTTACAATTTACTTTATCTTCCCATTTTTTATTTTTAGTATTTTTATGACAATCTATACAATTCATCCCTTTTTTATAATGAATATCAGCTTCTAAATGATGAAAATCTATACCGTAAGGTCTTTTTGGATAGTAACCATCTTTAGTTATAGGACTTCTGTAAGCTTTGTCATAATCGTGTGGAAATAAGCCTAAATAATCTGTACCTATATACTCATTATTATGACATTTCAAGCACTTATCTTGAGTAGGTTTTGATTTAAAAGCATCAAAACTATTATTATGTTTATTATGGCAAGCTAAACATAAATTATCTGTTTTATTTATAGTTTTACTTTGTAAATGACATTTTAAACATTTTCTTCTTAAAAAATCATCAACTAAATCAGATGGTTTTTTTATATCTATTTTACTTTTAGGTAAAGTTTGAAGTGTCACATCACTATCTTTTATACCCCAAGTTTTTCTTGTTATATTTATAGAGTTTTTCATAGTAAAATGATTTGAATTTTTACACTCTTGCATCTTATTTTTATGACATTTCAAACACTCATTTGAAAATAGATTTATATTAAAACTTATAATTAAAATTAAAAATATAAAAAATCTCATTTTAATAACTCTTTTGAACACTTTGTATTTTTATTAAAAAACATCTCTTTACTTTTATTAAAGTCTTTATAAATTTTATCATTCCAATCTTTATGACAAATGATACATTGATATGCTTTTACTATTTTATTAACCTCTTGTTTATTAAAACCTCTTGCATTATCTCTTGAAAAAGTTTGAAATTGTTGCCCCTCTTTTGATACTAGTGCATCTATTGGATAGTTTATAGGCATTCCAGATTCTATAGAGTTATAAAAAGGGATAAAAGATATATTTCCATCTTTTATATCAAGGTTTCCAGCTCCCATACCTAAAGTTTGTGGATTAAAATGGCAATCAATACAAGTTCTACTATGTTTTTGGGTTGTATGTGGGTCCCAAGCAGCATAAGCAAAAGAGTGAAAACCTTCATTAGTTATATTTTTATCATAAACAGATGTAATCACTTGACAACCAGGAGCTGTTGGCATAATTTTATTATTATACCCTATAGCTAAAGCTGGTGATTCATATCTAAGGTATGAGCGAAGCTCTACCCATTTACCTTTTGTTTTTTTATGTTTTATCCAATCATATTGACGACCATTCTTAAAATAAATTTCGTGACAACCATAACAACTAGCTATCCAAGAGCTATGGCAAGCTGTACACTCAAGTCTTTGATGGATATCTAAATTATGATAAGGTTCATCACTAATCTGCTCCATATCAAACCTTTTTCCATCTTTTTTTCTATAAAAGCTTATGTTATTATCATTTTTTTGTACATTATATAAAGGTGAATTTTTTCTTTTAGTTATTGCTATTTTTTGTGGATATGGTATATCTTCGTTTAATGCTATTAACATACCAGCTAAGCCAAAATTTGAACTATCTTGAAAATCTGCTTTATGACAATCTGTACAAGATATATCTACAGCATCTTCCATATGTTTATGACTTTTACCATCACCCATTACACCTTTTTCTGTATGGCAATCTATACAATCCATTTTTGCACTATTATGATGAATATCTGCAGGTAACTCATAATAGTATCTACCTCTATCTATTTTATTTGTTAGTTCCCCATTTTTATATGGTGTTCCATACCCTTCACTCTCAAACTCTCCAAAATATGATAAACCTATTCTATTTGAACGGTTATGACACTTTAGACAATTAGAACTAGGTATTTTTGTAGATAGCTTTGGATGCTTTAATTTTAAAATATTATCTTTTATATCTAATATCTTTTTATCTTCAACCCTATGACAATCAACACAACCTCCACCTCTTGGAGTATAATGTTCAGGATTAAAAATCTCCTCTTTTTGATTTATATGACAAGCTGCACACAATTTACTAAAATGGTCCTCTGCAAGAGTTTGCTCTTCTGTAGCTTTAGATTTTAGATATTCTATCCCTTTTGTATGTTCTATTGTTTTTGTTTCGTGAAATTGAAATTTTAAAACATCTAAAACACCACTCATATTATTCATAATCGATTTATCGACTCTATTTATAATCTCTTGATGACATTTACCACAATATTTAGATGCATATTCTAATCTTGATGGATTTAAAATAATACCTTTATGAGCGTTCTCTTTAGTAATACCGTTTTTATCTCCACCATGACAAGAGCTACACCCAAAATCTTCATAAGGGTGAAAATTATCAATAGGAGTTGTATCTTTATGACAAATTATACAGTTATCTGGTTTTGTGTTTGAGAAAAGAAGTGTAGTTAAAAATAAAAGATAATATAAAAAATTCATTTTATATTATACTTTATTTTTATTATTATATAGTTAAATTATTTAGTAGTAGCTAAAGGTCTATTTGGTAAAGCTGTATAATCAGCCATAGAACCATTATAAACTCTTACATCTTTTTGACCAACAATAAACTTATGAACAAACCAGTTACCAGATGCTAAGTTACCTGTGTTACAATATAAAATAGTTGGTTTAGTTGTACTAATACCAGCTTTGTCAAGTACAGATTTAGCATGAGATTTTGTAGGGAAATAATAAACACCATCTTTTTTAACTGCTAACTCTTTAGTATGCATAGCTTTAGCCCCTGGAACATGACCCTCAGCATCTCTTCTAAAGTCACCTTTTTTAGTACCATCATAATGTGAACCTAATCCATTTGTATCAACTGTTTGTATATTACCAAGTGTTACAGCTTCATCTAGATCTTCAGCTACTGCTAAAACACTTCTATTAAACTTTTGAATTTTAAAATCACTTTTAGCATTAGTTGTTTTTTTAGATGAAGTTGCTCCATTGTTTTTTGTCCAATCTGCAAAACCACCATCTAAAATAGCTACATTATCGTGTCCATAATACATAGATGTAAATATACCCATACTGCTATCTCTATAATCTTTTGATGCTTTCCCCGCTGCATAAAATACAACCGCTGTATCATTACTAATACCAGATTTTTGCATTAAAGCTTCAAAACCTTTTGGAGAAACTATATATCCAGGGATAGCAGTTGGTGTTGGTTTACCTTTTTTCTTTGTATTATAATCTGTAAGTCTTTTAGCTATATATCTACCCTCTCTATACTCTTTAGAAGACCAATGAATTGCACCTTCTATATGTGAAGCTGAATATGTTGGTTTTTTCTTACTATCTTTTCTCATATCTACTATCACTAAGTCTTTATTACCTAAATTAGATTTTAACCATTTTGTATCAACTATGTGATTTGATGGAACTTCTAAAGCAAATAAACTACCTGCTAATACTGCTGATGTTGTTAATGTTAAAACTGTTTTTTTCATTTTTTATCCTTTGTATTTTTCTTTATATATTTAATTAATAACTAAAAGAGTTGAATTAACAACCCATAGCTCCATCTTCTTCCTCTTCATCTTCTTGTGCTGAAGGTTGAGTTGGTACTGATACTGGAGTTTGCATACCATTATCTACAGGTTTATATTTTGCTTTTAATACCTCTTCATAAGCTTTAAATCCAGCTTTGTTATTTGGGTCTGCTTGAATAGCTTTTTTTGCAAACTTAATAGCACCTTTTAAGTCTTCATTTGCTAATGCTTCTTTTGAATCATTTACATATTTAGTAACTATAGCCTCTTGATTTTCTATCATCTCTTGGGCATTACTACTTGCTAAATAAGATAATGCAAGTGCAGCTGTTAATAGTGCTGCTCCAACTCCTGCTGATATAACTTTCATCTATTCTTCTCCCTCTTTTTTTTCTCTAATTGATTTCATAACATACATAAATACACTTAAACCTATACCTATAAATATTGTAATTATAAGAGAACTATAAATATCTCCACCTACTAATTTATCTATAGTAAATCTTCCTATATTTGATGAATTTGCAAAATCTGCAAGTTTGTCAAATTGGTCAAAGTAAACACTCATTCCAACCATTACACCTAGTAAAAATACAGCTGCATCTAATTTACCAACAGCAAATCCAACAACAGCAGTACCTGGACACCATCCAGACATAACCATACCTAAACCAAATAATAGACCACCAACTAAATATGGCCAAACATAAACAGTAGGGATAAATATTTGATTAAAATCAAGAATACCCATATAAACTGAAAGAGTAAGTAGTGTAGCACAAGTTAAAATAGCACTAACCATAACTTGAGATACTCTTAGATTTCTAAAATAAAATATTGGTGCAATATGATTTGATTTTCCAAAACCAGCTCTTTCTAAAATAAGTCCAAAAACAATACCTATAATAAGTGCATAAAAATAATTTTCATTAATATCTAAAGCCCCAGTTGTGTATAAAGGATATAATGTTTCCATATTAGTTTACCCCTTTCCATTGTTTTTTAAATAGTGCAGCAAAGAAGAAACCAGAACCAAAAGCAGCTAACATAAATATCCAAGCCCCAACACTAAAAGTAGCAGCTCCATCTAATGCTTGTCCACTTGTACAACCTCTTGCAAATCTTGTAGCAATAGCTATAATAATACCACCTAAAAATGCCCAAAAAAGTCTTTTGTAAACAGGGTAACCCTCACCTCTATCTACACTTCCTTTAATTCTACCAGCAAATGCAGCACTTATATATCCACCTATAAAGATACCAACAACTTGAATTACAGTCCAGTTTGCTAAAGCATCACCATTTGATAAATATTTAGAAGCATAAGCATTAAGGTCAAATGTACCATCATATAAAAAAGTTAATTGTGCTGTTGCTCTTGCAAATGCCCCACTAGCTCCCATACCTTGACCAGCAATCATAAAACTACCAAATAAAGCAATACCTAATACGATACCTGCAAATATTGGATTCCAATATCCTTTGTAATCATTCATCTATTCTCCTTAAAAATTGCAAATTATCGCCTATTATTATAACTTAAATTTATAAAATAATACTTATATTACAAATATTTTATCTTATAAATATAATAAAATAAACTAATAATATATTAAGAAAATAGTTTTATAATAATCTTTATCTAAACTTCCAGCCATCATCTGTAAGGATATCTTTAATTTTATCTTTTTTATCCCCTTGTATCTCTATCCACCACTCATCTTTTATAGTTCCACCACAACCTAATTTACTTTTTAATAACTTTAATAAATTCTTTTTTGATTTTTCATCTATAAAAAAACAACCAACTAAAGTTACAGGTTTTCCTCTTCTTTTCTCAAATCTAAATACAAGTTGATGTTGATTTTTAGGAATAATCTCTAAATTATCTTTTTTTGATTTTTTCTCTTTTTGTGTATCCCAAATCTCATCATCTAAATTAGCACCCATTTTAAACATAAAATTCCTTTTTTTAATTATTTTAGATATAAAAAAAGGTTAGAAGTAAAAACTTCCAACCTTTTAAAACAATATATATGTTTTAGATATTATAGAAAACTGTTTATTTTTTCAGCAAATTGTTGCTTAGATGCAGCACCAACCATAGTATCAACAATCTCACCATCTTTTAAGAATACAATTGTTGGAATAGATCTTACACCAAATTTTTGACTTAACTCTTGTTGTTCATCTGTGTTTACTTTACAAATATTTGCTTTTCCATCAAAATCAACTGCTAACTCTTCAATAATTGGAGATACCATTCTACAAGGTCCACACCAAGGAGCCCAAAAGTCTACTAAAGATACACCCTCTTTTGTTGTTGCTTCAAAATTTTCACTTGTTAATTCTATGTATTTTCCCATATTTATGTCCTTTTTATATTTTTGTATGAAAAATTGTACAATCTTTTTTCTTTAAATAAACTTTGTATAACAAATTATAAATGATTTTTTGGGTAGAATTAGATATAAATTAAAAAATGGATTAAAATTATGAATATTAGAAAAGAATTTTTGAATTACTTTGCTTCAAAAGAGCATACAGTTATAAAAAGTGCTCCACTTGTACCAGATGATAGTACACTATTGTTTACAAATGCAGGTATGGTGCAATTTAAAGATATATTTACAGGAGCTGTTCCTGTTCCTAAAGTTCCAAGAGCTACAAGTTGTCAACTTTGTGTAAGAGCTGGTGGGAAACATAATGATTTAGAAAATGTTGGATATACAGCTCGTCATCATACTCTTTTTGAGATGTTGGGTAACTTTTCTTTTGGTGATTATTTTAAAAAAGAGGCTATTGCAAATGCGTGGGAGTTTATAACTGTTAATCTGGAATTACCAATAGATAAACTTTGGGTAACTGTACATACTTCTGATGATGAAGCTTTTGATATGTGGAAAGAGCATATTAGTGTTGATAGAATTATGAGATTTGGTGATAAAGATAACTTTTGGTCTATGGGAGATACAGGAGCTTGTGGTCCTTGTAGTGAAATATTTTACGACCAAGGTGAAGAACATTTTAATTCTAGTGAAGATAAAATGGGTGGAGAGGGTGATAGATTTTTAGAGATTTGGAATCTTGTTTTTATGCAATATGAAAAAGATGAAAATGGAAATTTAAATCCTTTACCAAAACCAAGTATTGATACAGGTATGGGATTAGAGAGAGTTATTGCTATAAAAGAGGGTGTATTTAATAATTTTGATAGCTCTACATTTAAGCCATTAATTAATAAAATAGAAGAGATATCTAATAACAAAATAGATGATAAAAATATAAGTAGCTTTAGAGTTATAGCTGACCATATAAGAACTGTTTGTTTTATGTTATCTCAAGGGATACTTTTTGATAAAGTTGGAAGAGGGTATGTTGCTAGAAGAATTTTAAGAAGAGCTGTAAGACACGGTTATCTTTTAGGTTTTAGAAAAGCTTTTATGGTAGATTTAATTGATACTTTAGTAGATATGATGGGTGAGAGTTATCCTGAATTAAAAGAGAAATCTGAGTTTATAAAAGAGCAAGTACAATTAGAAGAAGAAAGGTTTTTTAATACTATTGCAAATGGGATGCAACTATTTAATGAAGAGTTAAAAAATACAAAAGATATTTTTAGTGGTCAAGTAGCTTTTAACCTTTATGATACACACGGTTTTCCACTTGATTTAACTCAAGATATGTTAAGAGAAAAAAATATAAAAGTAGATTTAGATACTTTTAATAAAGCTATGCAAGAGCAAAAAGATAAAGCAAAATCTGCTTGGAAAGGTAGTGGAGATGAAGCTAAAAGTGGAGATTTTAAAAAAATAATTGATAAAATAGGTATAAATGAATTTATAGGTTATACAAATATCCGTTCACATAGTAAAATAGTTGCATTAATGGATGAAAACTTTGAACAAGTAGAAACTCTAAATAATAATCAAATAGGTTGGGTAGTATTAGATAAAACACCATTTTATGCTACTTCAGGTGGTCAAAATGGTGATATAGGAGCTTTAGAAAATAGCCAAAATATAGCAGTTGTTTTGGAAACAAAAAAATTATTTGATTTAAATATATCTAAAGTAAAAGTAGATACAGGAGTTTTAAATATAGACCAAGAGATTGAAGCTATAGTATCTTCAAGAGGTGAAACTTCAAAACATCATAGTGCTACACATCTATTACAAAGTGCATTAAGAATGGTTTTAGGTGATACTGTATCTCAAGCTGGTAGTTTTAATGATGAGCATAGATTAAGATTTGATTTTACATATCCAAAAGCTTTAACAAAAGAGCAACTAGATGAGGTTGAAGATTTAGTAAACTCTATGATTTCACGAGATTTAAAAGGTAATATAGAAGAGTTAAATATAGAAGAAGCAAAGAAAAAAGGTGCTATTGCTATGTTTGGTGAAAAGTATGGAGATATAGTAAGAGTAGTTGAGTTTGGTGATGTATCTATGGAGTTTTGTGGTGGAACTCATGTAAATAACACAGGTAGCATAGGAAGTTTTTATATAACAAAAGAAAGCAGTGTAAGCTCTGGAGTTAGAAGAATAGAAGCTGTTGTTGGTTTAGCTGCTATTAATTATGCAAAAGAGAATATGAAAAAATTATCTTTAATAGAGAGTGAATTAAAAAGTGTTGATGTTATAAGTAGTATTCAAAAATTAAAAAATCAAATTAAAGATTTAAAAAGTGAGCTACAAAGTGCAAAAAGTAACATATCAGCACCTTTAGATGAACAAGAGATAAACGGTGTTAAAGTTATTGTTGATATTGTTGAAAATGGTGATTTAAAATCAATTGTTGATGATATGAAAACTAAAAATGATAAATTAGCAATATTATTAATACAAACAAATGGGGTTAAAGTTTCAGTAGTAGCTGGTTCTAAGAACTCTAATATTAAAGCTGGAGATTGGATAAAAAGTGTAGCACCAGTAGTAGGTGGAGGTGGAGGTGGAAGAGCTGATTTTGCACAAGCAGGTGGAAAAGACCCTTCTAAAATTCAAGAAGCTAAAGATGCAGCTTTAGAGTTTTTAAAAAATAATATATAAAATCTTTTTCAAAAAAATTTTACTTTAATAAATAAGTAGCTATAATCTAATATTATGAATATAGCTACAAATTTACTTATAAACTTAATCACCACAACAAAAGTTGAGTCTTCTAAAAAAGATATAACAGATACATCAACTAAAGAAAATAAAGTTGATATTAAAGCATTTATACAAGATAAAACTGTACAAACACTATTGTCAAATCTTATTGTAGATATGAAAAAAGGTGCTAAAAGTAAAAATAATATTTCAAATATTCTAACAAGTAATAAACAAGCTTTTGAACTAACTAATTTATCTAATGAGTTAAAAGGTTTAATTAACTCTATGGAAACAAATAAAAACTTCACAAAACAAATATCAATCTTAAAAAGTTTTCTTTTAAATATAGATACATTAGATGAAAAAGTTTTAAAATCAACAGTTAAAAATAGTGGAATATTTTTAGAATCAAATTTAGCAAAGTCAGGCAAATCTATATCTCAAGATATAAAAGATATTAAGAGCTTTATTACCAAAATGGAAAATGATGAAAGTTTATTTTCAAAATGGGAAAATAATCGTCCTATTTTATCTAATGCAGATTTAATTAAAGGAATTAAGTCTTATTTATTATCTTTAGATGAACATATAAAAAATAAGATTTTAGTTCCTCAAAGTATAAAAGATAATAGTGTAAATATATCTAATATTATAAATAATATCCCTAAAGATTTTTCAAATCTAACAAAAAATTATATTCAAAATATAATATCAAAACTTAATAATTTAGATGATAGTATAATTACAAAAGATATGAAATTTATTATATCAAATATAAATAATCAATTAAATGGTGATATTGTTTTTGATAATAATTTTAAAAAACAAACTATGAGAAATATTGATAATATAATATCACAACTAAAAGATACTATAGAAAATAAAATATTTATATCAAATAATATTAAATCTGAAGTAAGTAATATTTTAGAATTGAGAAAAAATATACCACCAGATTATTCAAAAATTACTACCTCTAGTTTAAAAGAGTTATTATCAAGCTTTACAATCTTAAGTAAAGAACCAGAACTAAAAGAGAATATAAAATTAATTATGCAAAATATACAATCTCAAATTAATAATAAAGAGATTATAAATAATAGCTCTTTAGAATCGATAAAAAATATATTTTCAGATATAAAAGAGAAACTTAATAATATCTATTTAAATAGTGCAAAAATAGAAGTTCCTATTGAAGTAGATGAGAGTTTAAATAAAATATCACAATTTATAAAAGAGTTACCTTTAAGTGTTACTAAAGATAAATATCACGAGATGTTAAAATCTATACATATACTAACAAATAATATAGAAGATATATTATCTAAAATAGATACAAAAGATGGAAACTCTATATTTAACTCACTTACAAAAACAACAGCTTTAGATACAAAATCTATTGTTACAAATGATTTAAAAGCAGCTATATTACAAATAGAGAAACAGATACAAGATAGTGGAGAAAAAGTACCAAAAGAGTTTAAGATGCAAATAGAGAGAATTCATAATCAAATAGAGTATTTTCAATTATTATCTTATTCTTCAAATTCTGCACATACATTTTTACCATTTCAATGGAGTGAATTAGAAGACGCAGATATTAAGTTTAATCAAAAAGATTCAAATATTGTATCGTGTCAAATAAATTTATCTTTAAAAACGAAAGGTGATATAAAAGTATTATTACAATTAGAAAATAGTAAAAATATTAGTATAGATATAGGTGTTGAAAAAGCTGATTTTCAAGAGTTAATATCTAAAAATCTTCAAAAAATAAGATTAGGAATATCAAATATAGGCTTAATATTACAACATATAAACATATTTAGTATTAAAAAAACTAATGAAAGTTATCAAGAGAAAGCTTACGGAGAACAAAAACTAGATTTTGGTTTGGATATAAAAATATAATAGATAGGTTTTATATCCTATCTATTTTTATTAAATCTGTGTTTCACAATCTTCCATATGCTTTGCTTTTGTTGTATCTTTACCATTAAACTCTTTTTCATTAGCATCAGAAACAACAAGTTTTGCTATTTTATCTGTTTGATGAGCTACACATTGTGTTTGAGAAGCTATATTAGCATTTTGTTGTGTTTGTTGGTCAAGTTGAGAAATAGAATCATTTATCTGTTCAATTCCAACTTTTTGCTCTTTTGAAGCCATCTCTACATCTGAAATCATAGTAAGTGTTTTTGTAATAGAGTTATTTAAAGATGTATAACCATCTGTCATATCATTAGATATAGATTTTCCTCTATTAGCTTTCTCTATAGCATTAGTAACAAGTATTTTTATCTCATTTGCAGCATCAGCACTTCTACTAGCAAGGTTTCTAACCTCTTGAGCAACAACAGCAAAACCTTTACCTGATTCACCAGCAGTTGCTGCCTCAACTGCTGCATTTAAACTTAAAATATTTGTTTGGAATGCAATTTGGTCAATAACTGTTATAGATTCATTAATAGCACTTACTTCTTTATCTATATCATCCATAGCAACTGTTGTTTCATTTGCTAACTTTTGCCCTTTTGCAACTGCACTTTTTAGCTCTTTTCCTTGTTCTGCCATACCAATAACTGTATTTGTATTATTAGATATATTAGATGTTATATCTTCAAGAGCAGCAGCTGTTTCTTCAAGGGCTGCTGCTGCTTCATTTGAATTTTTATTTAGATTATCAACATTATTTAATAATACAGTTGAACTTTGCTCTAAAGTCATACCATTTGCTTTATTTTCAATTAACATTTTTGTTATAGTTGATTGTAAAGAGTTTATATCATTAATTAGATTATCGAAAAGACCACCTTTTTCAATATCTTCAAGTTGTAATTTATTTCTATAATCTAATCTAGTATATTCTTCTAAAATTTTATTCAATAATTTAAATTTATGTTCTAAAGATGATAATGCTTCATTTACTGTTGTTTTTAATTCTATAAGTGCTGGATTTTTTGTATCAGCTTTAATATGGTCAAAAATCCAACCTTTAGAAACTTTAGCCATAACAGATTGAGTATCATTTATAAACCTCATATCATCTTTTATCCCCTCTTCTATACCATCTAAGTATTGATTTATATTTTTAGATATTTGTGCTATCTCATCATTATTTGTGATATCTATTCTATTACTAGCCTTTCCTGTTTTTCTTAATTCATCAGTAGCAACCTCTAAAGATTTTAAAGATTTAAAAATACTTTTCCCTATGATTATTGCTAATATAGATATTATAATCATAATAATAAAACTAATAATAGATATTTGTGTATTTTTAGAGCTTTTTAACTTCTCAACTTCATTATTTAAACTTTTTACTAAATCTTTAATAATAACTGTTGTTTTGTCTATAGTTCTTACCATTTTACCATTAAGACCATCAGTTCTTTTTAAACCTAATTCTTTTTCAGTATTAGTTAAAGATATAAAAGCTTTTTTATACTCTTTTAAACTATTAAGAACTTTGACTTTTTGCTCTTTTGTAAAAGATTTCTGATTTTTAGATACATTTTTATTTATTCTTGATATTACTGTTAAAGCTTTATCTATATATTTTTGTTCTCTTCTTAAGATAAAATCTTTTTCATGTTTTCTTAATTCATAAATAGCTGATAAAAGTTTATAATATTTTATATCAATTACAATATTTTGAATATTAGAAGCCTCTTTACGAAGAGTTCCATATAATCCCTCTGTTTGACTAAAACCAATAATCTTTTGTTTTGAAAAAACTTTTAAAAAACATACATTATATGCATCTATAATTTTATCAAACTCTTTTAAACTAGAAGTAGATATGTTATTTTGTTCTAGTAAATCAAATAATATTTTACTATCTTTTTTAAGAATTGCCAAAGATTTATTAAATTTTTGTTTTTCATTACTATTATTATTTAATAAAAAACTTCTTTCTATAATACGAAGAGTTTTCATATCAGCTCTAAGTTCTATCAATTTCTTTTCAGCTTTCTCAAGTTGTGATATTGAACTAATAGATTGATTCATAAAAATCACCATAACGACCAAACTTAAAATTGATATAGATGTAGAAAGTATCAATTTCCATTTAATTGTAAGATTACTTAACATAAAATTTCCTCAAATATAAAAATAACTTTTACTTATTTTTATTAATATAATATCTTATATTATATAATAGTTAATATTATATAGATATTAATAAATCAATAAATTAATTATTAATTATATTTGCCACATTTAAAGAACTACCATTTTTTAGATAATCTCTTAGTTGTTTCGAATTAGAAAGAAATTTTTCTTTATTGATATTTTTATATTCATTTAATAAATTATCTATAGTTACTTCATTTTGTATAAACTCTTTGTGCATAGGTTCTTTTCCCATTTTTTCAAAAAAAATATTTGCCAAACCTATATATTTTATTTTTATTAAATTTTTTATTATAAAATAATCAAATTTATTTGCTATATAACTTAATACAAAAGGAGTACCAATAATAGATGCTTCTAAAGTAGCCGTACCACTACATATAAAAGCAAAATCTACTTTATTTAATACTTTTTGTGTATCATTTTCAATTTTAAACATAGATATATCACCATAAGTTTTAGATATATACTTTTGTGTAAAATGAGGAGGTATAATTAAAATAGCATCCTCTTTTATATTATTAGCTATTCTTTTATAAATAGGGATAAGTTTTTTTATCTCACCACTTCTACTTCCTGGCATAAAAGCTACTTGATTTGTATTTGATATAGAGTTTTTAAACTCTTTTATCTCATCTAATAAAGGGTGTCCAATATAAGATATTTTCTCTTTTTTAGTGTAAAAGTCTTTTTCAAAAGGTAAAATAGAACATAATTTATCGCAATTTTTTTCTATAATTGGAATTCTTCGTTTTTTCCAAGCCCAAGCTTGAGGAAGAATATAATATATTATCTCTTTATTTGGATAGTTTTTTTTAATTTTTTTTGCTAAAGGTAGATTAAAAGCAGAAGAATCCATAAGTAATACTTTATCTACAGTTTTTGATAACTCTAACATCTCTTTATTGATTTTAAAAAAAAATCTTAACTTTTTTAAAGCATCAACAAAACCCATAACTGCTAAATCACTTATATCATAAGTTGGATTACCTAAACTTTTATCAAAAATACCTACAAATTCAATATCATCACTTAAATGCTCTTTTAAAGCTTTTAGGTGTATGTTTGATGATGTTTCTAATGCACAAACTAAAACTCTCATAGTTATTTTATGTCAAACTTAGTAAATTTATTATATTCTAAAACTTTTTTTAATGTATCTGTATACTCTTCTCTTTTTTCAGAATAATATTTTAAATAAGGTATTAATATATAAGGGTCATACGCAACTACTCTCATTTGTCTAAAATCTTTATAAGCATTATTTGTAGCTAATATATAATAATAATCCTCAATTGATTTTTTTAATGTTTTGTACTTTTTTAAATATATAACTTTTGAACCTCTTGAGTCTAAAGCTTGTATTCGAGGTTCATTTTTATTAAATGACCAAACACCAAATATATTATTAGCATCGTGTACAAATCTTGAAGTAAGCCAAGCACTTTCAGTTGCTGCTTGAGCAAGTGTAATACTAATAGGGTGTGGTTTTAATGCTTGTAATAATCTTTTAGTATTATCAACTTTATATTTAACCATTAGTTTTTTAATTAGTTCTTGATTTTGATTTAAAAGGATATCTTTTTGTATAACTGTGTATTGTATTTGTAATCTAGTATATACCTCTACTACTAAAGGTACAAGAATATCTTTAAAATATTGTTTTTTTTCAGATACAGTTATAAAATCTTTTTTTAGTTTTATCTCCTCTTTAGGTTTTACAATAGTAGCAGTTATAGATAAGTTTTTATCGACCTCTTTAATAGGTGTAGTTTTAACCTCAAGAATTACTTTTTCTACTTCATTGTTTTTCTTAGTCTCCTCTTTTTTCTCTTCAAAATATTCACAACCTGTAAAAATTATAGATGATAATAAAGCAGTAAAAATATATTTTTTATAATTCAATATTTGTTTCAAGTTCTTTTTTCACTTTCCCTTTAAAATACAAACTTTTATCCTCTTGTTTTAAGACTAATTGCTCACCACTTTTTGGATATACCTCTATATTATTTGGGATTAATCTAAGATTAAAAGCTCTTAAAAAACAAGCTGTCATACCAGTACCACAAGCAAGTGTTTCATCTTCAACACCTCTTTCATAAGTTCTTACAAAAAGTTTACCATCTTTTATTTGACAAAAATTTACATTCGCATTATATTTATATCTCATTTTTGAACAGATATCTAAATCAAACTTTTCTAAATCATCAACAATAGTAACAAGATGTGGAACTCCTGTATCAACTTGCCACCAAGTAAAATCAAACTCTTGAAACTCTTTTTTTATCTCTTTTGGATTTGGCATATTAGTCTCTACAATATCACCTTCAACTTTACAGTTTATCTCTCCAGCTCCCGTTAAAAACTTCATATAACTACTAGCTATTTTGTTATTAAAAGCATAGTGAGCTACTGCTCTTGTACCATTTCCACACATAGAAGCAGTTGAACCATCATTATTATAAAAAAGCCATTCAAAATCATAAACCAT
>Ga0193965_1000087_pt1 | contig 32166 bp, 25 predicted proteins | sample FB_8_MG_FD_140330 | JGI IMG/M metagenome (GOLD analysis project Ga0193965, IMG submission 140330) | Microbial mat bacterial communities from the Broadkill River, Lewes, Delaware, United States - FB_8_MG | ecosystem: Environmental > Aquatic > Freshwater > River > Microbial mats | place: USA... | reverse complement strand
TCTCTTTTTCTCCCATCTAACATCTCTACTCCCTGCTATTATATTTTGCTCAATAATATCACTAAAAACTCACTAAACTGACACTAAATTACACATTTCATTATACATGAATTTAAAAAACAATTTATATGTAATTTTTTAAAGACATTTGGCTATTCTTAATCTAAACAAAGATATAAAAACTAATACTATTACATAAGGATAAGCATGGCAGAACTAACATTTTCAGATTCAGAAATAATTGTCTCAAAGACTGATATCAAAGGTAAAATCACTTATGGAAATGAACTTTTTTTAAAACTTGCTGGTTATGCTGAGAAAGATATACTTGGAAAGCCTCATAATATAGTTCGGCACAAAGAGATGCCTAAAATTATATTTAAGTTTTTATGGGATTATATACAATCAGGTAAAGAGATCTATGCTTATGTAGTTAACACTTCAAAAAATGGAGATCATTATTGGGTTTTGGCAAATGTGACGCCATCTTATGATGCAAATCAAAAAATTATCGGGTATTACTCTGTACGAAGAAAACCATCACAAAAAGCTCTTCAAACTATTAAACCTTTATACAAGCAACTATTAGCAGCTGAAAAAAATGGCGGTATAGCCGCTTCAGAGAAAATCATAAATGAACTTATTGAAAAAAATGGAGGTCGCTATGACAAATTCATCTTATCTATCTAGGGTAGTATTATTAGGGTATACGCTCATTGCTATATATATTTTAGGTTACTGTATAACTCTCTTGAACCATGGATTTAATATTTTTGATACTCTTATGCTCATTGTACTTGCAGTTGTTGGAGTATATTTTCACCTCTCTATAGGTAAACTTCAAAACTGTATGCAAAAATCGATACAGGTCTTAAACGATGCAGTAAACGGAAACCTTGAAAGTAGAGTTACACAGATAGGTGATACTGGTGCCGCCGGTCAAATCTGTCAAAGTACAAACAACCTTTTAGATCAAATGGAAACATTTATGAGGGAGATGGGTACCTCTGTTGGATATGCAAGTAATAACGAGTTTTTCAGACCATTTAACTCCCAAGGTCTAAACTCTGCCTTTACTGATGCCGGAGAAAAAGTAAATATGAGTATAACTGCTATGGAAGATAGCTACAAAAATCAAAAGCGCGTTGAACTTAATGCTAAGCTTAGTGTTATTAACCAAAACAACAAGCAACTACAATCTCTTCAAGAGAGCTTTAGTTCAAATACAGACAGTCTTGTCGCCATTAGCCAAAATGTTCAAAACTCAACCCAGATGAGTGTCCAAAGATCTGAAGAGGCACAAGGTGTTGGTGAAAAACTTTATGGTTTAAACGAGCTACTTGATTCAAATGCACAATCGACTGCATCACTTGAGGAGAGAACGAGGGAGATTACAGATGTAATTAATCTTATTAGTGACATCTCAGACCAAACAAACCTTCTAGCACTCAATGCTGCAATTGAAGCTGCTCGAGCAGGTGAGCATGGTCGCGGATTTGCTGTAGTTGCCGATGAAGTTCGTAAACTTGCTGAGCGTACACAAAAAGCTACGGGTGAGATAAAAACAACAGTACAAGTTCTCCAACAAGAGAGTCAAGAGATGAGCCAGAGTTCAGAAACTATGCGTGATGTTGTAAGAGAGTTTAGTGACCTCATGGGTACTTTTGGAGGGAGTATGAATGAGCTTAAAAACACAAATGAAAGTATCCATAAAGAGGTTCAAATAATTCAAAGTAAAATTTTTATAAACCTGATTATGATAGATCATATTTTATTTAAAACAAACGCCTATACATCCATGAATCTTGGTAAAAAAACAAATACATTTGGAGACCATAAAACTTGTCGTTTAGGACAATGGTATGCAAAAGAGGGTAAAGCGATATTTGGCAACACTCCAAGTTTTAAAAACCTTGATAAACCTCATACTATTGTACACAATAACATTATAGATGCTCTAAAATGTTTAGATGGGGGAGACCACTGTATTGAGCACGAAGAAAAAACTCTTAAAAACTTCCAAGAGATGGAGACAGCAAGTAATGAACTCTTTGCTTTAATGGAACAAATGGTTCATGAGATTGACTATTAAAACTCGCTTTTAATCATGTTTCTTGTATAATACAAGAAACATTTTAAAGGCTCTCCTATCATACTCACTAAACAAACTCTTTTAGAGCAATTTCGCTCATTTTACAAAGAACATCAACCTGCTAAGCTTGAAGACGCCATAGAAAAATTTGCAGTTTTTGGTGGTGTAGGATGGGATAAAATCGACACTTCAAAACCATCATTAGAGCTTATAGAATCTCTCATCCTCTCAGACTTTAGATATATCCGAAATGATGTAACAGAACTAACCACAGGAATGCCTCTATACCACTCTATACTTAGCGCGATAGCACTTGGTGATGGTAAAACAAGTACAGCTTTTAAGAGAGCTAATGTTGCAGCAGAAGTTGGTTTAAATGCTGTAGATGAGCTTTGTGAAACAGGGATTATAAAACTAGAAAAATCACGTGCAGTTTTCACCTCTTGGAGTGAGAATGAAAGTGTTGCAAACAAACTCTTTTTTGCCTCCCCTTTTTTACGATTTTGGTTTGCTTTTGTATCTCCTATTTTTAAAGGGATTCGTGATGGTGATTATAAAGAGTTTCGTGAAAGGTTTACAAACCGTCAAAGTGAATTTTTACATCTTCCCTTTGTAGAGCTATCCCATGAACTTATAAAGATCAATGCAAAAGATGATCCTATAGTTGAGATAGGAACATATTGGGATAATAGTGTGGAACTTGATATTTTTGCAAAAACTGCCTCAGGCAAAACCATAGTTGGTACTTGTAAATATACAAATCAAAAAGTGAAAAAAAGTGAACTTACTAGGCTCCAAGAGATATGCACAGAGAAAAAAATTGAGGCTGACATTTTTATATTAGTCTCAAAAAGTGGCTACTCAAACGAACTAAAATCACTTAAAGGTGACAATTTAAAACTTTTAAGTGTAAAAAACTTCAAGAATTTAATTGAATCATGAAAAAAAAAGTATTACTCCTTCACGGTTGGGGTGGAAGCAACAACCCCCATTGGCAAAGTTGGTTAGCAGGTGAATTGGCAAAAGAGTATGGTTATGTCAGTTTTTTAGAGTTTAGTGAGTTTGATTTTCCCTCTTTAGCTGTTTGGAAAAAAGAGCTCCAAGATCACCTAGAAGAGTTTAAACCAGATATTGTAATCTGTCACTCTCTTGCAAATATTCTCTGGTTTCATCTTTGTAATGAGAAAGGTATCACACAAAAAATAGAAAAACTTTTTTTAGTGGCACCACCAAGTCTTCATTGTAAAATAGAGGAGCTTCAGAGCTTTTTTCCAGTTGTGACGCCATTAAACCTTTATGCTAAAGACACCCTTCTTGTTACCTCTACAAATGATCCTTATCTTAATGTAGATGAGGCAAAAGAGCTCCAAAAAGCTTTAAACGTAAAAATGGAAGTTATCCAAAATGGTGGTCATTTAAATGCAGACAGCGGATATGGTCAGTGGGATTGGATCTTACAAGAGGTAAAAAACAGCTTTTAGAAAACTACTTAAGCATATGTATCTAAAAGCGGACTTGTAGGATTTGTGCTCACAGTAGGTGTAACTTCTTGTACCTGAGTTGCTGCAAAAGCTTGTGCTTTTTGTGCTGTCTCATTTGTGTTAGGAGCACTTTGGCTTGAGCTTGTGTCCTCTTGTTTTGTACTTGGGTCTAATCTACCAACCTGCACAGCAGATGTTGATGGCGATTGGTATAAATATTGATTAACAGTCATAACATCCTCCTTCATCTATCTGCAATAATTATAACATATAATTTAATTTGAATAAATTAAGAATCATTATGTAGGTATAATTTTAAAAATTATTATAAGAAAATATATGACAAACCTAATCCAACTTTTACACAAACAAACAAAACTCAAACCCGAATATATAGAAAATATTTTAAAACTTTTAAACGATGGTGCCACCATCCCTTTTATCGCCCGTTACCGTAAAGAGATGACAGGTGGGGCTAATGATGAAGTGCTTCGAGATTTTGAGATGATATATCTTAGCTCTAAAAAACTTTTAGAGAGAAAAGATGAGATTCTCCGTCTTATACAAGAGCGAGCTACTCTCTCTGACGCCATTAAGAAACAGATAGATACCGCAAATACTTTAAGAGAACTAGAAGATATCTACAGACCGTATAAAGAGAAAAAAAACACTCGTGCTACTAATGCCATAGCTAAGGGTTTGACGCCGTTGGCAAATACTCTTGGGAGTGCAAAACTTAGTATATCAGAGCTTAAGCAAGAGGCAAAAAAATTTATAAAAGGTGAAATAAATTCAGCCGATGAAGCTATAAAAGGTGCCCAAGATATCTTAGCAGAGCGTTATGCAGAGATGCCCCGTGAGAGAGAAGCTATAAGAAATTCCCTCCTACGTTTTGGTATTTTAGAGACAAAAAGGACAAAAACATTTGATGAGAATGGCGTCTATAAAAATCTCGCCCCTAAGAGTGAAAAGGTCTCTTATATACCATCGCACAGATATTTGGCGATTATGCGTGGAGTGAAAGAGAAAGAGCTAAGTGTAAAAATCACAACCGATACAAACCGTATAGAGGAGAATATAAAAAACTATAAAATTCCTCGCCACGCTTCAAGCTCTAAAGAGCTTTTATTTGAAGCCTATAGAGATGGTCTTAAACGTTTATTACTTCCCTCATTAGAGCGAGAAGTTCATGCTGAACTTAAAGAAAAAGCCGACCTTGCAGCGATATCTGTTTTTGGAAAAAACTTAAGCCAACTTCTAATGACACCACCAGTAAATGGGATGAGTATTTTGGGGGTTGACCCAGCGTTTGTAAGTGGTTGTAAGCTTGCTGTAATTGATGAAAATGGAAATTTTTTAGACTCTGCTGTGATTTACCCAACTGAGCCAAAAAAAGATTATGAGAACTCTAAAAATAAAATTCTTCAACTTATAAAAAAGTACAATATTAGTGGCGTAGCTATAGGAAACGGAACAGCCTCAAGAGAGACTCAAGAGTTTTTCGCTCGTATAAATAAAGAGGAAAATGTAAAAATAAACTACACTGTAGTCTCAGAAGCTGGAGCTTCTGTTTACTCCGCTTCAAAACTCGCAGCTGCAGAGTATCCAAACCTTGATGTAACCATAAGAGGGGCTATATCAATTGCCCAACGTCTCAGAGACCCAATGGCAACTCTAGTAAAAATAGATCCAAAATCTTTAGGGATAGGGCAATACCAACACGATGTTGATCAAAAACTACTCGAGAAAAAACTCGATGATGTCACCTGTGATTTGGTAAACAGAGTTGGGGTAGATATAAACTCAGCCTCAGCCTCCCTCCTAACCCATGTAGCAGGGATTGGAAAAACAATAGCAAAAAATATAACTGCTTACAGAGATGAGAATGGAAACTTTAGTACAAAAAGTGAGCTTTTAAAGGTAAAGGGTTTAGGGAAAAAAGCTTATGAACAGGCAGCTGGATTTATCCGCATCAAAAATGGGAAAAACGAGTTTGATAACAGTGGAATTCATCCTGAGAGTTATGAAGTAGCTAAAAAAATTCATCAACAAGAGCTTGACGCCATTGAGATAACTACAACTGCAAACTTGCTCAAAATTGGGGTAGAAACCTTAAAAGATATAATTAAAGAGCTTAAAAAACCCGGCTTTGACCCTAGAGAAGAGCTTCCAGCTATACCTTTTAAGGATGGCGTCACAGATATTAAGATGCTCAAAGAGGGTTCATTTGTCTCAGGTGTAGTACGAAATATTACTGACTTTGGTGCATTTATAGATATCGGACTTAAAAATGATGGGATGGTGCATATTTCAAAAATGAGTGAAAAAAGAATCTCCCACCCTCTTGAAGTTTTATCACTCAATCAGTACCTTCCACAAATCCAAGTGGTATCAATTGATGAGAAAAATGACAAAGTTGGGCTCTCATTAATCCAAATGTAATGAAAAAATGATAAAATCCTAAAAAATAATTATTATAAGGATATTGTATGCAAAGAAGAGATTTTCTTAAAGCCTCTGTAGCAGCATCAGCGGCTATTATTGGCACTTCAGCATCAGCTGGAGTTACAACGCAACCAATAGATTCACGTAAAGTTTCAAAAGTAGCCTTTCCTGAAAAAAAACCACTTATCACTTACTCAGACAGACCACCTCTTTTAGAGACTCCAAGAGATGTTTTTTCTAAGTCTATCACACCAAATGATGAGTTTTTCGTTAGATGGCATATGCCGGATATCCCTACGCATATTGATCTAGAGAAGTTCAGAATCACAATTGACGGTTTAGTAAATAAAGAGCTTTCTATCTCTATTGATGAATTAAAAAATGACTATGAGGCTGTTGAAGTAACTGCAGTCCTTCAATGTGGTGGAAATAGCCGTTCAGCATTCAAGCCAATTGCCGGTGGTATCCAATGGGGAAGTGGAGCTATGGGTTGTGCTAAATGGAAAGGTGTACGTTTAAGTGACCTTTTAAGTCGTGCTGGTGTTCAAAAAGAGGGTAAATTCATAGGCTTTAACGGTAGTGAGACTGCCGCTTATTATGAGACACCAAACTTTGTTAGAGAGATGGCTATTGACGAACTTGATGATCATGTAATCGTTGCGTATGAGATGAATGGTGAAGACTTACCATACCTAAACGGTTTTCCTGTTCGTTTAATTATCCCAGGTCACTACTCTGATAGTTGGATTAAGATGTTAAGTAAAATTACCGTTACATCTGATTATCAATCACTTTTCTTTATGGATGTAGCGTATAGAGTTCCAGATAATGAGTGTGAGTGTGAAACTCCTGATAATAAGTTCAAACCTACTAAACCTATCACAACTATGAATGTAAAATCGGTTATTGGTTACCCTACAAATGAGACTGTAGTATATCATGACTCACATGTAGTTATTCGTGGTGTAGCCTTTGATGATGGTCATGGGATTAAAGAGGTTCACATCTCTACTGATGAGGGTAAAACTTGGAAACCGGCCATTTTAGAAAAAGATGTAGATCGTTACGCTTTTAGAGCATTTAGATTTGCCTATAAACCATCAACCTATGGTAAAGTAAAAATTATGGCAAAAGCTATCAATCGTTTAGGGCAGGAGCAACCTTTTGCCAAAGATATAAAATGGAATCATGGTGGTTACAAATACAATGGTATTGATGAAGTAACTATTGAAGTGATATAAGGAAAAAACTGATGAAAAAATTATTATTACTAGCTATGCTTAGCTTTACAACTCTTTTTGCTCAAGTTGATGAGCCTGTTGCTGTTCCTTATATGCCGTATGAGATTAAAATGGGAGAGAACTTTGACGCCATTCAGGCAAATTGTTTAATGTGTCACTCTTTTGGTTATATTATCAACCAGGGTCCACAATCACGTGATTTTTGGCACAAAAAAGTAGTGAAAATGGTAGTACATTTTAAAGCACCTATCTCTGAAGAGGACCAAGAAAAAACTACTGAATACCTTTATAAACATTATGGAAATGGTAAGTTAAAATAAACTTCAAAAACCTTGCTTATAACATAGAGCAAGGTTTCAAATATTTATACTATCTCGTATCTATCTCTTCCATTCTCTTTAGCTAAATATAAAGCTTCATCTACCCTTTTTAATATTGAATCTTTGTTATCCTCTTTTCTATATAAAGTAATTCCAAATGATGCAGTAATTTTAGGTGCAGGTGAAAAAGAGCTCTCGGCTATCTTCGCTTGTAGTTTTTCAATATACATCTTTATATTTTCAATATTTATTGTTTTTGTTAAAACTACAAACTCCTCTCCACCCCATCTAGCTATAAAATCATCTTCTCTTGTATTTTCTGACAAACATTTAGCAAACTTCACAAGAACTTCATCGCCTACATGGTGTCCGTATAGATCATTTACACTCTTAAAATGATCTATATCCATAATAATAAAACAAAATTTTTCATTATATCTTTGTGCTGATTTTATATGAATATTAAGAGATCTGTCAAATTCTCCTCGATTATAAAGAGTTGTAAGGGGATCATGTGATGAGAGATACTCCAGTCTTTTTTTATCTGTTATATCCTCTCTATAGGCGCTATAAGCAACTTTTTCACCTTGATCATTAAACAAAGGTTCTATGCTGGCCCGTATCCAGTATACAGATCCGTCTTGCCTCTTATTCTTAAATTCACCAACAAACTTGTTGTTCGTCTCTATAGTTCTCCACATCTCATCATAAAGTTCATCAGGTGTATCCTCATGCCTAAAAATATTATGATTTTTCCCCAGTAACTCTTCTGCTGATGAGTTGGTAAACTCCTCCATCGCCTTTGAAACTGAAGTAATATTCCCCTCTAAATCAGAAGTGGTATAAAGAACTGTTCTGCTTATCATATCATTCAGTCTAGCAAGCTCCTTATTCTTGCTCTCGAGCTCTTCTGTTGTAACCTTAGAGAGCTGACTTAATGCCTTGATAATTCGATTATCTGCCTTATGTTCGAAAAACTCGTAATTTTCTCTTTCTACATTTTTCGATTCAGATAGAGTTAAAAATGTTGTCGTTACATTAAGAACTTCATTCATATTTTTTGAATGAAAATATTCCCCATAAGTGAAAAACCCACTTGTTGTACCCAAAGATTCAAGTATTTTAAATTCATGTCCAAGCTCTTTACCCATCAATGTTTTTCGTGCGATACAAGAATAAATGAAAATAGCCTCAGAAGGGAATTTTTTAAATTTTTCGTAGTTTTCATTTAATGAGTTAATATTTTCAACAATATTTCCATAAGAAAACCGAACACGATCTCCCTCATGAAGATTAGCTCCAAAAACCATAGACCCATCTTCTAAAATGTTTATCGGGGTTCTGGCAATTTTAATTCCATTTTTATACATTATAAGTGGGAACTCTGATACAGAGCATGGCAAATTTTTTGTTATCTCTGAGCCTAAGTATTTCTCATACAGTTTTTTTATCTCTATATTATCAATTGTATACACAATATTACCACTAGACTTTGTGACAATCATCTCTTTCCCAATTGTATTCCAATTAAGCATATAATCATTGTTTGCAATCAAATCATCCCCACTCAATGAAGCTATTACAAAACCATTATCAAGACATTTTTTATCGTTAAATACATAAGTAGTTGTAGGGTCAAGAAAAACACCTGCCCTACCACCAGATACAATAATGTTTGGATTATTCTGAGTTATCTGTTTCAAAAGATGCTCAGCATTACTTTTAAGCCCATCACTAAATACTATAAGTACTTTTGTATTTTCTTTTATAAGTTTTTTCTCAACACTTTCAAAACTATGATCTTGTGTAAGATCAACTATAGCACTAGACACAGAAGTGGTTTCAAAAATACTAAAAGATATTACAATCTGCTTCTCAAGCATCTCTCCATGAAATATTTCACCGGCAGTTGTCGCACCTATAATATGGGCATCTTTAAGATATTGTTTTACCTTAGATGAAACCTCTAAAATAGTTTCTTTGCCTATAATACCGCTAAAAATTTGAACTAGGATATTTTTACTACTCACCTCTATATGAGACTCTATAAAATGCTTTAAAGCAATATCATCACTATATACTAAAGAAAATGTTTTCATAAACTATGCTATCCTAACGATCAATTGTCTCTACAATATGAAATTATAGAGTAAGCTAACATAATTAGGAATTAATATCAAAAACTTGTTTTTATCCCTCCACTAAACTTCTCTTGATATAATGGTGCCATTATTTTAAAAAACAAAAAGAGCATTATGATTCAACTAAGTAATATTTCAAAAAACTTTACATCCCAAGAACTTTTTAAAGATTTAAATCTCAAACTCAATTCCGGTAATCGCACAGGACTTGTTGGACGAAACGGGAGTGGAAAATCTACCCTTTTTAAGATGATTTTAGGTGAAGAAACACCAGATAGTGGAGATATTATCATCCCTAAAAACTATAAAATAGGGACTCTCAAACAACACCTTACCTTTAGTGAAAAAACACTCCGCGAAGAGGCTGCACTCGCACTTGAAGATGAGATGAAGTATGATGTATATAGAGTAGAAAAAATTCTATTTGGTCTTGGATTTAATGCAGAAGACTTAGAAAAAGACCCGCTCTCTTTTTCAGGTGGATATCAAATCCGTATAAACCTTGCTAAACTTCTTGTGACTGAACCAAATCTACTCCTACTGGATGAACCTACCAACTACCTAGATATTGTCTCTCTTCGTTGGTTAAAAAATTTTCTAAGAGCCTTTGAGGGAGAGGTGATACTAATCACCCACGATAGAGACTTTATGGATAGTGTTTGCACACATACTATGGGGATTGTTCGTAAAAAAATTGAGATGATTCAAGGTGATACACATAAGTTCTATAAACAACTTGACGCCAATGATGAATTATACCAAAAACAAAAACTTGCACAAGATAAAAAAGTCAAAGAGCTAGAAGAGTTCATAGCTAAAAATAAAGCGCGTGCATCAACAGCAGCACTTGCTCAATCAAAAGTGAAACAGTTAGAAAAGATGGAGCTTCTTGATGACTTAGCATTTGACAACTCTTTAGAGTTTAATTTTAATTATAAAGAAACACCTTCCAAAATAATGCTTGAAGTTGAAGATTTAAGCTTTGGTTATACCCCTGATAATATCTTGTTTAAAAATATCTCATTTCATATTAAACGTGGAGAGTGTATTGGAATTATTGGTAAAAATGGAAAAGGAAAATCAACACTCCTTAATACTTTAGCAGGGGAATTAAAAGCCCTGAGTGGAGAAATACACTCACACCCTTCAGTAGAGTTTGCTCACTTTGGACAAACAAACATTGCAAGGCTTCATCCAGATTCAAGTGTTACAGATGAGATCCACTCAGCAAATCCAAAGCTTTCAACTCAAGTAATTCGTAGTATCTCTGGTGCTATGATGTTTAGTGGCGATACTGCAGACAAAAAAGTCTCTTTACTTTCAGGTGGGGAGAAAAGTCGCGTTATGCTTGGTCAAATTTTAGCAAGAGAAGTCAATCTACTTTTTCTAGATGAGCCTACCAACCACCTTGATATGCAAAGTATACAAGCACTAACAAACGCTATAACAAACTTCGATGGTGCTGTTATACTCGTAACTCACTCCGAAGAGTTACTCCGTAGAGTATGTGACAGACTGATTATCTTTGCTAAAGATGGTGCAGAATATTTTGATGGTGGATATGATGCGTTTTTAGAAAAAATTGGTTGGGAAGAAGAGGAGAGCGAAGAGAAAGTAAAAGTGACTCCAAAATCAAACACTAAAGAAAACAAAAAACTCAAAGCCCAACTCGTGAGAGAGAGGAATACAATTACTGCACCACTTAAGAAAAAAGTAGAAAAAATCGAACACTCTATTATGCAAACTGAGGAACAATTAGAGCTTCATCATCAAGAGCTTATAGAGGTCTCAAACTCTGGAGACAGTGCTACACTTATGGAGCTTTCCAAAACTGTTTCTAAGGAAGAAAGTGAGATTGAGGAGTTATTTGAAGAGTTAGAGATCATCCAAACACAACTTGATGAAATTACCTTAGAATATGAAAACAAAATAAATAGTCTCTAAAAAATACCATATAACTGACATTTAAACATTGCTTATGTTTTGGTGACTATAATAGTAAGTATACAAAAGTACACCTTGGATGCGAAATAATGAACTCATTTGAATGTAATAATATAAAAATAATAGATACCCATTGTAGAAGTATTAAGAACATATTGCTTATTGAAGATTCTGTGTTAGCTCAAAACACTATAAAAGATACTATTTTAAATACTTTAAGCCTTACATGTGATGTTGCTGATACTGAAGCTAAAGCAAAAGAGTTACTTCAAAAGAACAGTTATGATCTCTTAATCGTTGATATTTATCTTCCGGACAGTTCCAATAATTTCATTGGCTCTTTAATACGAAAAGAACATCCTCTTATTGTTATAACAGGCTCAGAAAATGAAGATCAACGCCAAAAAATCGTCTCTCTCCCTATAGTTGATTATTTATGTAAAGCTGACAATACTGCAACAGCTAGCTACCTCACCAAAACAATCAAGCGCTTAAATCAGAACAAAGGATTAACTATAGGGATTTGTGATGATTCAAAATTGTCAAGATTACAAATAAAAAAACTCCTTAGCACACAGAATATTGCTTATATTGAATTTGAAAATGGACAAGAGGCCTATAACTGCATCATAAAAAACAAGACAAAGATTGATTTACTTCTTACCGATGTAAACATGCCTGTCATGGGAGGATTAGAGTTAATAAGAAAACTAAGATTTGAACTGGATTCTTATGAACTTCCAATATTAGCATTCTCTGCATCTGAAGAAATTTCATTAGTCTCACAGTTATTAAAAAGTGGTGCCAATGATTACATAACAAAGCCTATTAACAATGAAGAGTTTTTAACAAGACTCAATATATCCATAGATAATTCAAGGCTGTTTAAAGAAAATCAAAATATGATTACAGCTCTTCGAAAAACAAGCATTACAGATTTTCTAACATCTCTTTATAATAGACACTATTTTTATGAATCAATAATACATATTCAAGCACGCTCAAAAAGAGAGAATAATTTTTATGGAATAATAATGATAGATATAGACTTCTTTAAGCAAATTAATGACAAGTATGGTCATGAATTTGGAGATATAGTCCTCATAGAAGTTGCTAAAATCATAAAAGACACAGGAAGAGACACTGATATCCCTTGTAGGTGGGGAGGAGAAGAATTTTTGATACTAGTTCCTAATACGAGTTTAGCAGAGTTGTCAAGATTTGCACAAAGGCTTAGAAAAACAGTAGAACATACTAATATTAGCTCAGAAGATAATGTATTAAATGTTGATATTACTATATCTTGTGGGGTCGCCATATCAGATCCTAGCAATATTGATAATGTGGATGATGTAATATCTCTTGCAGATGAGAGATTATATAAAGCAAAAGAGACAGGAAGGAATAGAGTTATATATGAATAATGAACTATATTTTTTACGCTCATCTGAGCAAAAAATCGTCACAGATATGCTCCATTATGCTTATAGACTAGATGAGAATTCGAAAACTCTTCAAGAGTTACCCACACTTAGTATTTACAATGATTTTTATGGTCTTACCCGCAAAGACTTAGGTCTTTATGCACTTTCTAACAACAAAATAGCTGGAGCAATTTGGAGCAGAAAACTACAAGTTGAGCATAATTCTACAGCCTTTATTGATGAAAACACACCTGTGATTAGTGTAGCGGTTTTGCCAGAATTTCGAGGTAGAGGTATTGGTAGCCTTATGATGAATCAGTTTTTACAAGAAGCTGGCGCACTCTATGACGCAATCAGTGTAAATGTTTTAAAAAATTCACGCGCTATAGGATTTTATAAAAAATTTGGATTTATAGAGATACAAGATTCAGAGAGACAAAGTGTTGTAGACTCTGCAAAGATTATTATCATGATTAAAAAGCTAGAAAAAAAAGAAGTTTTTAGACCAAGTGATGGCTATGATCCTCAAAAATGGATGGACTAGACTTTTTCATATTCAGTAAGTTTTAATATGAATTAACCTATATTGTTAATCAAATACATTTTCAAAGGATTCTTTATCAAAAAATTACTTCTAGCTTTAAGCATAGTTTTCACCTTTTTTTTTCTAGCATGCAGTAGTGGAGATGGTAGTTCTTCTTCACTTTCAGATACTAATAGTGATGGAAGTGTAACAAAAACTCTCTCCTCTTCAACTAGTTCTACTAATGTAGATATGAAAGGAGACAATGGAGAAAAACTCTCTTTAGTAATCCCTGCTCTTCCAGTTGGTTCTGAAGATTTAGAAGTCAATTTTAAAATAAATTATACAGATGGTTTACCTAAACTAGTGGTAGATAAAGATATAGACTTTGTCTCTGGTGTAAGTTTCAGTCTCCAATCTGATACATTTAAGGACGGAGAGTTCACTCTCATCTATCTTGCTCAAGATGGAACACAATACTCTGTTCCTTATACACAAGATGGTGACACAATCACTGCTACTTTAACACACTTTAGTGAGTATCAAGTCACTACTGCCCCTAGTCAGGGTGCTATAGAGGGCTATATTGATGGTACTTTATCATCATGGGAATCAAATAATGCCGGTAAAACTATAGAAGATATTGGTATGAGTAGCCTTGAAAGCATACAAGCAAACATTGACAAAGTACAAGATACAACAAAACGTGCTGATTTTTCAAAGCGTTTTCAAGATGCTCTATTAGTTCTAGCTGAAAACTCTTTAAAAGAGTGGAGAAGTATCGATATGCTTGCTTTTTCAAAATATTGTATGACTCAAGAGTTTAAAGCCTTAATCAATAAATTTGCAAGACTTTACTTTCTATTTGAGAATTTTGGCGCTTCAAATGATCAAGTGTTTCAAATGCTACAAGATGAAATTGTTATAATAGTCAATGCAAAACTAAGGGACTCTCATCTTGAATGGCTTAGTATTCAACTTCCCACTTGTGATGCGATAGAACTGCCTGCATACATGGAATGTACATCCGAATATATTGTTTTCATTGAAGAGATTAAACAACGTTATTTTGATTCAAAAGTAGATCTTGATAGTGATGATGACATAATTGATGAAGCTGAGAATAAAATTGTTATTGGTACAGAGGCTGCACTAAGTAGTCCTGATGCGTGTGAATGTGTAGCAATTTATAAGACCATTATATTAGAGTACTTTCATGCAAACCAAATTGATCTCATCAATGACATTGATCTTTACCTCACTACACATTGCGAGAACTCTTGTCCGTTCCTTTGGAATATTAGCTATTCACACAGCTACACTAGTATGGAGTCTGGTGATCCAGCTCTTGATGTTGCAAATGCTTCATTTAAAAATGTTTTCATCTATCCGCGTGGTGATTATTATGATAACTATATGTCACTCCAAGAGGAGCAAGAGTGCTCAGCCTACATAGATGATAATGGTCGTGCAACACAAACAACAGCTGTAACATATAGCCATACTATAGATGGTTATTCTTGGGATGAAGAGGGAGCTCCAAGTTTTTATTATTCATGTATAAGTGGTTCCGATTGTGGATTCCGTGATTCAAAAACTGATACACCTTTTAATAAATTAGATGCTGGATACCTTTCAGGGGAAGATTTAGGAGAAGAGTGGAAACAGTATGGTTACCCTAGAGCATACCTCCAAATCGAAGAAGATATATTTGAAGAGATTTATAAAAGAGAAGCTTTTAGCATAAGTGACTCTAGAGCCCAGATGAGCTTTACGCCAGTAGAAATTAGATAAGCTTTTTAGCTTATCTGAGTCTTTTAATCATAGACTGTATAGACTCTCCCTCATTTTGAATACAACATGAAACACTATATTCTAAGCTATGATGTTTCATAGATTCTATCTTACGTAGTACTTGTTGTGCTTTTTCTTTATCATCAACTATAAATGCAAGTAAAAACTTATTATCTCCCCATCTGATGAGCATATCATCTTTACGAATCTCATATTTTATTTTTTGTACAAAATCTTTTAATAGTGTATCATTTAACTCTATACTCTCATCGATTATAATATCTACAAGTACTATGATTTTTTCATTAAAAACTGCTGCATCTTCAAAGCTTTGCGAAACATGCAAGAAATACTTTTTATCATAAGCACCACTCTTTTTATCAATATTCACATTATTCTCAATCATAATACGTTTTACTAAGTTGAGTGTTACATCATCAAATGTCACTACTCTATAGTTTTCTATTTTTTCAGCGACCAATACCGAAAATGCATGTGGTTCGTATGTTTGTGTCATCATACTCACAAGTCTGTCATCTTTATCGAGCCTTAAGATGGCGTCAAACCACTCTTCACCATCTTCAACTTTTTCTTTATGAAAATAAGATGGATGGGGAACAAAGTTTTCAATAAATGGACCAAAATTGAGTTTGTAATCTTCAAAAGAGGAAACACCAAAAAAAGAGTTAAATGCAGCATTTGTAAGGATAGGTTCTTCACCATCAAAAAGTACTATAAGATCTTTTTGATTATTTATAACACTCTTAAGTAGGCTTAAACTTGTACTATCTGTCATCATTAACTCTCTTAAATATAAAATAATGGATTATGATAGCTGTTTTTTCTTTAGCAAAGCATAATCTGGTATTAAAAATTTTGTATTTTAAATACTAGGTTTAACTCCACTCCTCAAATTTTCCACTTCTATCTACACAAGTCAAATACAGTCTCACATCAAATTCGACCTGATGATATTGAGGTTGCATATACTCACACAATTTATAAAAAGCCTTATTGTGCTCTTTTTCTTTAAAATGTGCTAACTCATGTACCACTATCATCTCTAAAAACTCCTCGGGTACATTTTTAAACATTGATGCTATTCGTATCTCATTTTTAGATTTTAGTTTACTTCCTTGAACACGGGAGATAAAATGATGTTCTCCTAAGGCGTTATTGATTACATGAATTTTTCCATCATATATCGTCTTGCTTAAAGGGGATGATTTTTTCATATACTCATTTTTTATATCTGTTACATATGAAAAGAGTGCTTTATCGTTCTTGACGCCATGAGAGATGGGGTATTTTTTTAGAAGATGGCTTTTGAGTTTATCCTCTTTTATAAGTTTTTGCACCTGTTCTTTTACAGATGCGGGATAATGATTGAGATACTTCATTTTTTAACTTTTATAAAATCCAAACTGAGAATTTTTTAGATTTAATTCTTCCATTTGAGAGCTTTTTATGTGCTTCATCTATAAACTCTCTAGCAATAGCTACATAAGCTTGTCTCTCATAAATATCAATCTTACCAATACTACTTCCAGCAAGTCCGGCTTCACCTGTTAATGCCCCAAGAATATCACCAGCTCTAAGCTTGTCTTTTTTACCACCCTCTATCACAAGTGTGACATTTTCAGGTTTCATATCGAAGTTCTTTTGTTCTTTTAACTCGTCTGCATTTTCAAAAAGTCTCATCTCACTTGTATATTCATCAGCTTTTTGACTCTCATAAGGAGTATAAAGAGTACAGGCAAGCCCTTCAGATCCAGCACGTCCAGTTCGTCCTATTCTATGTGTATAGGTCTCTTCTGTATGTGGCAGGTCATAGTTTACAACCATAGCCATCTCTTTTATGTCAAGTCCACGTGCTGCAACATCAGTAGCTACTAAAACTCTTGCACTTTTGTTTGCAAATTGGACTAAAACATCATTTCTGTCATACTGTTCCATATCTCCATGAAGGGCAATGGCGTCTATGTGTTTATCTTGAAGTCTTTTTGCTACCTCATCGGTCTCAATTTTTGTGTTACAAAAGACAATAGCATTAGAGGGATTAAATGTGCTAAATATATTTACCATAGTTTGGAGTTTATCCCCTTCTACCTCATAAAATCTCTCGATAATTTTATTGGCACTCTCAATTGAGGCAGTTTTTACACTCACAGCATCTTTTTGCAACTTTTTACTCATACTCATTATCTCATCTGGGTAAGTAGCAGAAAAAAGAAGTGTTTGACGCTCTGTGGGTGCATAAGCTATCACTTTTTCTATCTCTTCAATAAAACCCATATCTAACATTCTATCAGCCTCATCAAAAACTAAGGTCTCCATATGTTCTAAATCAAGGCTTTTTTTATCTAAGTGTTTTAAGATTCGTCCCGGGGTTCCAACCACTATATGCGCTCCATGACGTAAAGAGCCTAGTTGTGGACCAAAAGCAGCCCCACCACAAAGTGTAAGTATTTTAATATTATGGGCAAACTTTGCAAGCAGACGCAGCTCTTTTGCTACCTGATCAGCAAGCTCACGAGTAGGACAAAGTATAAGAGTCTGAACACGAAACTTTTTCACCTGCAGCTTACTTAAAAGCCCTATTCCAAAAGCAGCTGTTTTTCCACTTCCTGTCTTAGCCTGCGCTATGATGTCTTTACCCTCTAAAATAAAAGGTAAGGCTTCTGCTTGAATCGGTGTCATTGAGCTATAACCAATTTTATTAAGGTTATTTAGCATGGCGTCAGATAGGGGAAGGTTTGAAAACTTTTGTGGGTTCATTTTAAATCTTTTTATGAAATTATAGCTTAATAATAAAGAAATAATTTCACCCCTCTACTTACTCTCTAGGTTCTGGGTGTTCAAAGCTTTGTAAACTTTTCATAGCCTCAATTGCTAGGTTTTCTATAGAATCTTTTTCAAGCTGATATTTTTTCTCAAAATTATGAATCGAATCAGTATGAAAAAGCTCAATCTCTCTCACAAGATGAAATATTTCACCTAAAACTCCCTCATCTCTGAGTAAAGCTGATTCAACATCTTCGCTGACATTCATATCTTGAAGTATAGTCTCTAATTTTATCCCAAATAAAGTATCTATTAAAGAGAGCACTCCGACAAAATATGCCTCCCCTAGAGTATTACTTTTAACATCTGGATAGATGATTTTAAGTATACGTTCCATAAGCTCTGTACGGTTTTTTACCATAAGCATGAGAGCTGGCATCGCTCCATCTTTAGAGAGTGATTTTGAATAGATCATCAGCATTAACCATTGCCCAAGAGGGATACGCCCAACAAGGGTTAAGATATGATGAATAGAAGAGATTCTATGTCTAAAATGAAAAGCTCCAGAGTTTATAAACTGTAAAAGCTGCACAGTTATTGCATGATTTTTCTCAAATTCTGCAGTTATCTCATCTATATTTGTATCATCCATTAAAAGATTATAAAGTTTTAAAACATTCATCTGTGCAGGTTCATATTTTGTATTTTCAAGTATTTTCGGTTCTGCAAAATAATACCCCTCAAACCAGTCACATCCTAAATGTTTTGCCTGATTAAACTCTGAGTCTGTATCTATCCTTGTCGCTACAAGTTTAATACCCTCTTTTTTTATCTTCTCCACTAGCTCTTTGACGCCATCATTCAAAATTGAATTTAGTTTTATTTTTATAAAAGAGAGCTGTTTAAAAACTATTTTATATTTCTCATATAGCTCTTTACTTAGAGAAATATCATCTATAGCTAGTGTATATTTTTTTGCATGTAGTTGTTCTATTCTCTCAATTACTCTTTCACTCATTGATACACCTTCTAAAAGAGAGAAGATAAAAAACTCATTAGGAATAGAGAAAATAAGATCACTCAGTAAAAACTTCTCGTCAATTTTTACAAAAGCTTTATGAGACCCAAGAATTGCGCGTGTTCCAAACTTGTTTAATACACTGTTAATTACTGAGGCACTTGCATGGCGTTCTGAGCTTATATTGCTTTGTTTGTTCGCATCTTTATAACGTATCTCATAAGCACATACACTACCCTCTAAATTTAAAATCGATTGTCTACCTAAATATACATTATCCATTAAAATTCCTACTATTTTTTATATGTTTTAAAATGATACATCAGAATTGATGCAGCTACAGCCACATTGAAACTTCTTACATCACTCATCATCTCTATCTCAACACAAGCGTCACAAATATCTATAACTTCTTGAGAAAGCCCTTTTCCCTCATGTCCCATAAGTATAACCCATTTTTTAGGAATTTCTACTTTTTGTAGTTTTATTGCTAGGGGTGATACCTCAGCAGCAAAAACCTTATAGCCCTTTGCTTGTAAGGTTTTGATAGTCTGAAAAATATTTTCATATATATTATATTTTAACTTTGTAACATGTCCCATAGATACACGAAGTGCGCGGCGTGAGTATGGATGGGGCGCATCTTTTGGTAGAAGATATGAGCCTACTCCCAAAGCAGCTGCACCTCTTGCAATCGAGCCAATATTTTCAGTCGATGTTATGGCGTCAAGCATTATAATCTCATCGCCTAAGTCATCTAAGTGCGTCATAGCAGGACGAACTCCATGCATCATACAGTTATGATGGATTTTATGCCCTACTATAGAGTGCATCTGTTCTTTCGTTGCTAAATAGAGTGTAGGTACCTCACACCCTAAGAGTAACTCTTCATACTCTTCAAAGTACTCTTTAGTCGCCAATATACTCTTTACTTTTATACCCGATTCCAAAAGAGTATTTACCACCTTGGGACTATCAGCTACAAAACTGTTATCATCTTTAAAAACTTGATCTCGCATCTGTTGATAAATTTTGAGTTCTGAAGCATTTATATCTTCTACATTTAGATGGTTCATTTTACTCACTTTTGCAAAAATTTTAAATTTTTTCCAGATCTTCAGGTGTTTTAATATCACTCTTTGAGAAGTCTATCTTTTTGTGATCAACCTTAAGGTTTATAATCTTTTGTACATGCTCTACAAATATAGAACTATTATCTTGCAAAAATTCTTTTTGGTATAAGACAACAAAGTCATCCCCAAAAACCCTAAAAAGAAAACACTCTTTAAAATAATTTTTAAATTCAAATGCAAATTTTTGCAAAAGTTTATCGCCTTCACTCCAACTATGCTCTTTGTTATAAGCAGAAAACCCCCTAATATAAAAAACCTCCGCATAATCATAATGTTTTTCAAAACTATTTTTGACAAGTATTAACTCAAGGTAAGCTTTATTATAAAGATCCGTAAGTGTATCTTTATAAAAGTAAGCAAAACGCTCCTCTTCTAATTCATTTGTAGGTAATTGAGTAATATTTTTTTCAATCTTAACATCTTTTAAAACCACAAGCGCTGCATCTACTACATATGGGTCAAACTGTTTTCTTTTCAACCCTTCTAATTCAACAAGCGCCTCTTGAATTGCTTTTCTACCCTTATATATTCTACTTGTAGTCATGGCATCAAAGGCATCTGCCACTATCATAATTCTAGCAAGTGGTAAAATCTCATCCCCTTTAAGTCCGCGAGGGTATCCAGTGCCATCGTAGCGCTCATGATGGGAAAGAATGATTTCAGCAAGCGGTTCAAACATAGGAACATTTTTTATAAGCTTTGCTCCTGTTGTAACATGCTCTTGAATCAATTTATACTCTAAAGTATTTAGGCTTTTTGGATTAAGTAAAACAGCATCAGGAGTAGCAATTTTCCCAACATCATGTAAGATTCCGGCTTGGTACAACTTTGTAGCTTCCTCAATTGAGTATCCCATCTCTAAAGCAATATTTTTACAATAAGTGGCAACCCTCTTACTATGCCCTGCAGTATAGGTGTCTCTATCTTCAATCAGTTCAACCATAGAGTATATTGTTTTTTCATAATTAGTACTTTGAAAAGAGAGCAAAGAGTTAAGAACCTCTGTTTTTTCCTTTACCAAACGCTCAAGTTCAGTTTTATAATTCTCATTTTCTTTCAATATAGAGCGTTTTTCTAAAAGGGTAAGTAAATTCTCATTAAACTTTGTAAAATCGATAGGCTTAATGATATAGCCATCAATTCCAACTCTAATTGCTTCAACCAAATATTCAGATTCACTATGAGCAGAGGTGACTAACACCATCTGATTTTTATCTAACTCTCTAATCTTTATGAGCATATCCAGACCATTGAGGATTGGCATTGAGAGATCAGTAATTATGAGATCAAATTTATCTTTTTCATATATGTCTAAAGCTTTTTGACCATTTTCAACACTTACAACATCTAAAAAAAACTTTGATAAATACGCATGCATAGAGGTTCTAATAGTGAGTTCATCTTCTACATATAAAACTCGAAAATTTTGCGCTATTGCCTTTAACTCTTTAATACTATTCATCTACACTCTTTTTAGGAAGTGTTATAATAAAACATACTCCCCCATTATTTTTTTGGACCTTAATGCTTCCCTTGAGATGTTTCTCAATAATAGTCTTACTCATATAAAGTCCTAAGCCAGTTCCATTTTTTGCTTCTTTAGTACTAAAATAAGGATCAAAAATCTTGTTAATAACCTCATCTTTAATACCTCCACCATTATCACAAATTGTGATTATAACATCATCATTATTTTCTTTAATGGTGTTAATTATTTTTCTTCGCTCTTTTGTATTTTCAACTAAGGCTTCTTTAGCATTTTTTAAAATGTTTAAAAGCACTTGAAGTAATTCACGAGAATATATCTCGAGTTCAGAAGTGGTCTCAAAGTTGTTTATAACCTCAATATTATTAACTTCTAAACTTTTATTTATTACATGCAGTGTTTCTTCAAAAACCTTAGCGATATTAACCTTGTCCTTAAGCTTATTGGGTTTAAAAAAATTTCTAAAATCATCTATAGTTTTAGAGAGATGGCTTGTTTGAGCGAGTATATTTTCTATGTTTGCTTTTAATACTTTCTCATCTAAAAGTTCAAGCTCAATATCTACTAAAACATTATTCGCATCCATCGCTATGACACTGATGGGTTGACGCCATTGATGTGCAATCATACTTATCATTTCACCCATCGCTGCATGACGTGACTGTGCTATCATCATCTCCTCCTGATCTTTTAACTGTTTACGGATTGCAATTTCATCTGAAATATCAAACTTAAAGGCTATATAACCATTAACTAAACCATCTTTACTAAAAGTAGGAATAATTGTTGAGTTTTCCCAAAACTCATGTCCATCTTTTGCAATGTTTTTAAGATCTGCACTCCAGACATTTCCACTCGATATCTGTTTCCACATCTTCTCGTACTGCTCTTGAGTCGTATCTCCCGATTTTACTATTCTAGGGTTTTTCCCCACTAATTCTTTAAGTGTATAACCACTCATTTTTTCATAATGCTTATTGACATACTCTATATTTGCATCTGCATCAGTCATCATAATTGATATAGGACCTCTCTCAAGTGCTAGTTTCAGTTTTGCAACCTCGTACTGCGCCTGATACTCATCCGTAATATCAATCGATATGACACCAATTTTTTTACAATTTTTCTCATCTATTCTAAACGATAAGTTTCGAAATACTTCAAGTTTACCCTTAGTATTTACAAACTCTAAAAGTGCTTCAGATCGACCAGAATTTAAAGCATCTTGATCAAGTTTATTAATTTTCTCACATATATAATCAGGGAACAGATCTTCAGCTTTTAATCCTACTATATCTTTTTCACTAATTGCTTGCATACTATTGTTAGCATAAAGAATTGTTCCATCTTCTTCTTTTATAGCTATACTAGCCGGGATAAATTCCATAAAATATTCAAACTGCTTTTGTGAATTTAAAAGCTTGAGCTCAAGCTCTTTTTGTTTTGTGATATCTGTATGAAAACCTACCATTCTCACAGCATTTCCCAACTCATCAAAAATAGTCTCACCTCTATCAAGTACCCATACCCATGAACCGTTTTTATGTCTTAACCTGTGAATATTTTCATAAGTCAAACTTGGATCTGCATGAACTGCATCTATCTGTTTTAGGACCTCATCCAGATCATCAGGGTGCACTCTTGTTTGCCAGGTCTCAAAGCTATTTTTAATCTCAGTATCTTGATATCCTAACATCTCTTTCCATCGTAAGGAAAAAAAGATTTTATTTTCTGCTATATTCCAATCCCATAAACCATCATTTGTTCCATTTACAGCAATCTCAAGTCTTTGACTTAGCATCTCCAAATCAGTTATTTCTGTAAACGAGATGAGATCAAATACTTGAGCATTATATTTAAAACTATTTGATTCAAGTAAAAAGTAGTGTTTCTCTTCCGCCACCTTTATGCATACTTTATGAATATCTTGTGGTCTTGATTTTATATATTCCAGCCAAGACTCACCATCTTTATTAGTTGATAAAAAACCATCTTGTTCTATAAAAAGTTCACATACACATTGATGATGTTCACTAAAGCTTTCTAAAGTGTCATAACCAAAAAATGCCAACATAGCACTGTTTACTCTTTTGATCTTTTCACCATCACTTACGATTAAGATTGTTGGAATGGCGTCAAAAATTGATTGGAGATAATTTTCAGACTGACTCACAAGAAGTTTACTCTCTTGAAGTTTTGATATCTCCTCTTGATCTATTTTTCTTAAAACTTCTTGATATTTGTTAATACGATACCGAATCAGCCCTAGAATACCAACTAAGATTACAAGTATAAGAATATATATAAAATACTGAAGAGGAGTAAATAAACTAGCAGTTTTCTTTAAGTCTTGAAAAAAGACTATTTTTACACTTTCATCATCTTTAAAATTTCTCATAGTGATTACATGAGAACGATATTGTTTATTATTGACACTAAACTCTAAATTTTCTTCTAATTGGTTGAAAGATTGAAAAACTTTTAGTACATCCCGAAGTTCATCATTCAATGCAGATTGTAATTTATATCCATCTATAAGAATATTACTCGGTTTTACCTTTAAGCTTAACTGATTCTCTTTAATAAAAATCAGACCACTATACCCGTTGATACTACTTATAGAATTAAGTATAAAATCTAAATTTAGACCCAATTCTAAAGCACCTAAGTAAACACCCTTATCATCAAAAATAGGGTTAATCAACCTATAGTCATTACCGTGTAGTCCACTTTCATATCCACTTACTACTCTATGTGTTTTATGAACCTCACGTAGCATTGCTCTTCTTTGTGCAATGTTGTCGCCATATTGATCTGGACTGTGTACTCTTAAAAGTGAGGTTCCATCAGCCAAGTGAACATGCATCACCTCCAATGAGTTATTGGCAATCTTCATCCCCTTAAACCTTTGGCCAAGGAGTTTTAAAAGAGCCTCTCTATCTCTGTTTTTAACAAGTTCACTAATATTTGTAGTTTGAACGATAACCATAGCACGTCCACTATAATCTTGAACAAAATAATCTATAACATAGTGTAAGCTTTTGTCTATCTGTAAAGAGTACTCTTTGCTTTTCTCAGTTTGATATTTGTGAGAAATCAGTGAAAGAGACGTAATAGTTAAAAAAATTAAAAAAAATATGGCAATAGCAATTTCTGTTATTATATTGCGTAAAACTTTATCAGTTGCTAAAGTCTTCATTTGTAAAGTTCTTCTATGAAATCACTTCCACATTTAAGCTCTTTGAACCATGCTAAAAACTCATTTACACTCTCATCTTCAAACATAAATCCGTGTTGAGGAGCTATCATTTTTATATCGAGTTTCTCAAGCTCGCTCACCCATGCACGGCAAAGCTTGTTTGAGCCCATATAACGTTTATGAAAACCGAGTAGATGCTCTTTATGTTTTTCAAAATCTTCAACAATTTTATAATTCTCTGGGGTATTTAAAATTGCAGCACCAATATCGCCTGAAAAAACTATTTTAGATTTTGAATCATAGAGAGAAAAATTTCCTGGAGAGTGTAAAAAATGTGCAGGTACAAACTTCAAGTAATCCTCTCCAAACTTTAATTTGGCTCCATGGTCGGGTAAAGCCATGACTCTATCCATCTCCATAAACCCATAATGGCTCATAAATCTTACCCATAAAGTAGACATTATAAATTTAGCTGGGCAAGAAACAGACCACTGACCGATTGATCCTGATACATCAGGATCTTGATGAGAAAAGAAAATAAACTTTATTTTTTCAATTGCTACATGACGACTTACCGCGTCATACATCTCATCAAAGATAGACTCACTTCCTGGATCAACTAAAACACCTACACCGTTTTGAACTATCAAGAATTGGTTTACAGAAAGAAAAGAATCCTCATGAGATTCATCATCGAAACTAAACATTACACATTTATGTGCACCATCATCATAAATTATTTTTTCATTATCAGCCATTTTGAAGTCCTTTAAATTCTCGGATTATTGCCATTTGACGCTTAGTAATATACTTTACTAAATTACTTTTTATTTCTGGTTTAAGCTCAAACAAAAATACAACACTAAAACTATGTCGCCCTTCAGCTTTTCGTAACATATGTGCTTTTGTATTAATGATAAGTGGTCTTTTATCTAACTCTAAAACCATATCTATGGTTACAGAAGTGCCATGAACCATACCAGCTGGTAGAGCATTTAGATTTAGCTTGACAGCATCCAGAGAGATATCTTCAATAAAAACATCTCCTTGGAATTTAGCTTCTTCCATAAATAAAGATACTGTATGCCCCTCAAGCGGAATAACACGAATTGTTTTACGAGTGATTGGAGAGGTTTTTATAAAATGAATTTTATTAAGCTCTACACTTTGTTTCTCAAAACTTATATTTATGACGTTCTCACACACTATTGGGTGAGGCAGTGCCTCTGAGACAATAAGTGTTTTTCTTTCAAACTGAATAGCTTTTTGCTGTAAGAAATTTGTTTTTACAATTACCTTACCATCAACTATATCTGTAATCACAGCATCATTGGTAATACTTAAACCCTTATAGTAGTTGTGAAGATGTACTTTTGCGCTATTTCTTTTTATGAGTTCTAAAAGATTCATCATAGATTCAGTATCTTGCAGATTCTCATCACTTTTTGATTGTCTCTCATCAAAAAGTTTTAAAAGATTCAGTTCTGTAACATCTTCAAAGGAGGCTATAAAGTAGTTCTCTTTTTCAGGCACTTTTTGTAATTTAAGAATTAAATGTCTAATTTCATTTTTACTATTTTTCATTTTGACATGATGAATTCTATTCGTATCTTTTTTTAACTCAGTAAAATACTCTACCTCATCGTGATTATACAAAAAGCCGTCATGTGCTAGACAGGTTTCTCCCAGATTAGGATACTTTTCTACAAACTCTTCTATAGTTTCTTCAGCAAAAAAATCTAAAAATACCTGATTGGCAATTACAGGTTTTTCCTCATGTATCATCACTACCATCGAGCTTTGATAATTGAAAATATTTTTCAATTGTGCATAAAAGAGTTTTGTTCTGTTCTCATGCTTTAGTTCTAAAAGAGCTTCATGTAGACTTGTAGTAAGTTCTGAGAGATTAACGGGTTTTTTTAAAAATCTAAATGCACCCACTTCTATTGAGCTATAAAGGTATTCTTTATCATCATGTGCTGACATAATCATCAACTTTGTATCTGGTGCTATACGCTTAATATGTTTAGCTAAAGTGAGTCCATCCATATTTGGCATCTTAATATCGGTAATAACAATCTGAGGATGATGCTTTTTAAATATTTCAAAACCCTCTACCCCATCTTTTGCAACATACACATCTTTAAAAAATTTATGGAACAATCTTGATGCATTAAGGCGTAGAGACTCATTATCTTCAACATATAAGATTTGAACTCCTATTGCTGCAAGTTGTAATTGTTTTACATCTGTCATATCTACCCTTCAACATTTCTTCTGTTATAATATCACATCTTAACTTTCTATTTGGAGTATTAAAATGAAATACACCCTAGGTTTTCGTATATGGCACTGGCTAAATGCTCTTGTAGTAATTGGATTATTAGGAACAGTTTTTTTAAGAAAAACTTTTTTAAGTTGGCGTACAAATTCAGAAATTCTTATGAGTAAGCTTGCAGAGTTTGATATAAGTATCACCAATGAACAGGCAAAAATATTAGCTAAGGCTATTAGAGCTGGAATGTGGGAATGGCATATCATTTTGGGTTATGCTCTTACTTTTTTAATTATTTACAGAATCTATCTCTACTTTAAAAACACCGCAACAAAAGAGAAGTTCTCTTCACTCTCTTTACATAAAAAAGGTGTACAATCTTTATACTATGCAGTTTATGCTTCTTTATTTTTTATGAGCTTAAGCGGTTTAACTATTCACTTTCACGAGGCCTTATCTTTAAGTAAAGAACTGACGCATACCATTAAAGAGATTCATGAGCTTGTATTTAACATCATTTTAGTGTTTGTACCCTTGCATATAGCAGGTGTAATTATTGCAGAAAACAGAGATGAAAAAGGGCTCATCTCCTCTATGGTAAATGGTAAAGAGTAATACAGGTTTCACTCTCTAAGCCATACCAAAACCAGGATGTTTTTTTAGAACCAGATACAAGCTTATATTCCAGTATTACAAGAGTTTATCTTGCCTCCTCTATAGCCTAACTGAAACCACTTCATTCTATCAGAGGAGCTTCCATGAGTAAAAGCATCTGGTACCACATAGCCTTGTGTTCGTTTTTGTAAAGTATCATCCCCTATGGCACTTGCAGCATTAAGAGCTTCTTGTATATCCCCTTCTTCTAAAACATTTGTTAGGTAATGTGCCCATACACCAGAATAACAATCTGCCTGCAATTCAACTTTTACCTGTATTGCATTGGCCTTGTTTGTAGAACTACCTGCCTTTGCTGAATGAGATCTTTTAAGTGTACCAAGCAGATTTTGCACATGATGCCCCACTTCATGTGCAATCACATAGGCCTGCGCAAAATCTCCAGGTGCATTATGACGTTTATTTAACTCTTCAAAAAAGCTCATATCAAGATATATTTTTTGATCTGCAGGACAATAAAAAGGTCCCATTTGACTACTTGCATACCCACAAGCACTTCTGACGCCATTACGGAACAGTACAAGTTTTGGTTCTTGATATTTCAGCCCACTTTGAGTAAAAAGTCTACTCCAAACATCTTCAGTTTGTCCAAGAACTACAGATACAAACTCTGCAGTTTTATTATCTTTTGCACTATCAACAAGTTGTGTTTGTGTGGAAGATGGCGTCACATTATCCAAAAGTGCTAATGGATTAAAGCCTAAAAAATAGGCTACTGCCCCTACCACTAAAACAATACGACCAATTTTTGTTCCCATCAAAAACTTTACTATGAAAAAAAGAGCACGACCACTCATTCGACCTCCACCACTGGGTGCAGATTTCATCCTAAAGTCTTCTATATTAGAACTTCTTCTTAAGTCTTCCCATTTCACTTTTTAAGCCTTTTTGTTTCATATTGAAAATTATATCCTATAGAGTTTATATCTAAAAGTTATCTATTAATGTTTTTTAATTGTGTAAGATGTATACTACTTTTTATATAACTAAAAGGGGTTGTTATGAAAATAATTTTAAAACTCATTTTTACAAGTATTTTTCTTATACTCATTAATGCTTGTGGTGGTGGTAGTGACTCTACAAAAACATCTGCTCCAAGTTGTCTTGATGCAAAAGAGTCTGTGTATGAGTATTACATAAATTCGGTCATGAAACCTAGCCAATCTGAGCTAGACTTACTCTATGACGACGCTAATCTTGATGATGCGGACTGTCTCTCGGCTGCCGGAATTCTTTATGAGATTGGATATCCTGATAAAGGAATTACACAAGATTATGTGCAAGCAAATCAATTTTTCAATGCTGCTGCTTCTGAGGGAGAAAAATATTCTCAGTACTTTCTTGGACTTAACTATCTCTATGGTGATGGTGTAGTACAAAATGATACTCAGGCGTTTGATTGGTTTTATCTTTCAGCCTCACAAAACTATGCACCAGCGCAAAGTGCACTAGGCTATTGTTATGAACTAGGACGAGGCACGACACAAAATATAAATGCTGCTTACCAATGGTATGTAGAGTCAACAAGGCAAGGTGATGCGTATGGAGAGTATAGACTAGGTCTATTATATTATTATGGTTACGGTGTAACACAAGATTATGCAGAAGCAAAAAAATGGTTTGATAAATCTGCTCAACAAAACAATGAACATGCACAATATCAATTAGCTATATTATATTACTACGGTTATGGAGTAACTCAAGATTATAATAGTGCATATAATTGGTTTTATTTATCAGCAGAGCAAGAAAATGCTGATGCTCAGTATGCAATTGGTTTTATGCTTTACAATGGGTACGGAATAGAACAAAATACAGAAGAGAGTATACAGTGGTTAAAACTTGCTGCTAACCAAGGGCAGGAAGATGCTATAGATTTTTTAAATTATCTCGGAGTGAGTTATTAAACTCAAATACGCTTTTAAGACTTATTAAGAGTTTTGAAGATATACTGACTTTAACTACATAAAAGGAGTTTGTTATGAAAACTTTTATTCAATTACTTATAATAACGGTTTTATTCTTACTTGTAAGTGGATGTGCAGCTGTAGTCTAAAAGTAGTATATCTAGCTACATAGCTATTAAATCACCTTATTTATGCTACAATATTTTTTATTAAGTATGTAGTAAAAGGTGGTTTAAAAGTGAAAAATATTTACGAAAAGCTTGGTCTATTTTACCTTGGAAAAAACTCACAGGACGACACACTCTCTCTTTACAAATCAAAACATTTAACGACACATGCAGCTATCATAGGGATGACAGGTTCTGGGAAAACCGGACTTGGGATTGATCTTATAGAAGAGGCTGCTATTGATAATATTCCCTCAATTATTATAGATCCAAAAGGGGATATGTCAAATCTCTGTTTAGCGTTTCCTCAAATGCGAAAGGGGGACTTTCTCCCTTGGATTGATGAGAGTGACGCTAATGCAAAAGGCAAAACCAAGGAGCAGATGGCAGAAGATATTGCATCTATGTGGAAAAGTGGACTGGAGAGTTTTCATCAAGACTTAGAAAGAGTAAAAGTTTTTGCAGATATAGAAAAAACTATTTATACACCTGGAAGCTCTGCAGGGGTTGGTGTAAATATACTTGGAAGTTTTGAAGTACCTCCACAGAGTATTTTAGATGACAGTGACACGTTTTTTGCTCTTATAAACACTACCGTCTCTTCTCTTTTAGCACTTGTATCAATTAAAAGTGACTCACTAAATTCAAAAGAGCACCTGCTTATCTCAAATATCTTTCATCATTTTTGGATGCAGAACATATCTTTAAGTATAGAAGATATTATAAGCTATATAATCTCACCCCCTTTTGATAAAATCGGGATGCTCTCTTTGAGTAGTTTTTATCCTCAAGATGATAGGATGAAACTCGCTCAACTTTTTAATGGCGTCATATCATCAGTCGCTTTTTCCTCGTGGATACAAGGAGAGAGTCTTAACATTCAAAATATGCTTTATGATGAAAATGGAAAAGCGAAAATTGCAATCTTCTCAATTGCACACCTGAGTGATGATGAGCGGATGTTTTTTGTAACTATGCTTCTTAATGCCTACATCTCTTGGATGAGACGTCAGCGTGGAAGTTCAACTCTTAAAGCACTTTTATATATGGATGAGATATTTGGCTTTTTTCCACCAAGTAAAAATCCCCCATCAAAAGAGCCTATGCTTTTACTTTTAAAACAAGCAAGAGCCTTTGGGGTAGGAATAATCCTATCAACTCAAAACCCTGTAGATATAGATTATAAAGGTTTATCAAACATAGGAACTTGGTTTATCGGGAAACTGCAAACCAAACAAGATATAGCGAAGGTTATTGACGCCATCGCTGCAAAATCAGATCTCAGCAAAGAGGAGATAGCCCATAGAATTGCTACACTCAAAGGGCGTCACTTCTTCTTGAAAAACACTCACGAAGATCAAACGACAGAGTTTTATACCAGATGGGTACTCTCTTATCTTAAGGGGCCTATGACAAAAGATGATATTAGAATGCTTATGCAAGATAAAAAACAAAGTACTAAACAAAGAGAAGAGACGGTTTTAAAAAACACAAGGGGTTTATCCCATAAACCGATAGTCGCAAACTCTATCAAAGAATACTTCTCTAACAGCAGTTCGAATGAAGATGCTGAATTTTACCCTTATCTCTATGGGGAAGTCACTCTTCGATTTTACAACCAAAAAAGAGCTATAGATACAAAAGAGAACTTAGCTTTTAAATTAGATTTTGATGAAAGCGTAAATGATATAAACTTTGCAGATGCCAGAGAAGAAAGATTAGAGAACAAAACTAGCTCTACAGGTACAAAAAACAGCTATTCAAATCTATCAAAGTTATTAAAAAATGAGAAAAGTCTCAAAAAATTTGAAAAAGAGCTTTCAAATTTTATCTACACTACTAAAAGACTTAAGCTCTTTAGTTGTCCTGCTTTAAAACTCGAATCTAACCTTTGGCAGAGTGAGAGAGATTTCAAGATAGATGTTCAAAACACCTTAAAAGAAAAAAAAGATGAAGAGATTGAAAAACTAGAAACAAAATTTGAAAAGCAGTATAAAACTTTTGAAGACAAATTTACAAGACTTCAGATGAAACTTCAGAAGGAAGAATCTGATGTAAGTTCCAAAATTACCGATACAGTTTTAGGAATAGGCATGACACTTATAAGTGCATTTTTT
>Ga0193965_1000085_pt1 | contig 33069 bp, 27 predicted proteins | sample FB_8_MG_FD_140330 | JGI IMG/M metagenome (GOLD analysis project Ga0193965, IMG submission 140330) | Microbial mat bacterial communities from the Broadkill River, Lewes, Delaware, United States - FB_8_MG | ecosystem: Environmental > Aquatic > Freshwater > River > Microbial mats | place: USA... | reverse complement strand
TAGTATTTTTGAGGTCGATATTATATCCAGTTTCTGTAGGAGTTACACTCTCTAAAGTTACTCCTGTATCTTTTGTATTGATAGTTTCAGTATTTTCTTCACCTGTTGTAGTATCTACAACAATCAGATCCATATCTTCACTTGTAGGGTCTTCATCAAATACACCATCATCTGTGATAACTGTAGGAGTATCTATAGGTGTTTCTGGGTCTGGTGTTGGGTCTACGACAATTGGTGTTTCAGGTTCTACTGGTTCTGGGTCTACTACTGGAGTTTCAGGCTCTTCTGGTTCTTCTACAATTGGTTCTTCAGGTTCTGGCTCAGGTTCTACTACCACTGGTGGAGTTACTACTACAGGAGGAGTGTATCCACCTCCACCACCTGTGCTAGGTTCTGCTACATCTGTTACATTTATTGTTGCTGTGTATGCTACAGTAGAGTTATCATCTCCATCATTTACTTTAAATCCAATTGTTGTATATGCTGTACCGAATGCATTTGCTACTGGTGTAAATACTAAATTAGAAATATCAGCACTAACTATTTTTTGATTTAGAGTTACATTTGTTCCACTTACTTTAAGTGTTCCTTTTGTAGGTAATGTTGTGATATAAATACTATCTAATGTATCTCCTGTATTTGCATCTGTAAAATTAAAGTCATTAAGTGCGAATATTTTAGATGTATCTTCATTGATTGTTAGATTTACATCTGATGCTGTTGGGACACAATTTCCACCTGCACAAGATACTGTAATAGTAAAGTTATGGTCTACACTATTTGTACCATCACTTAGTGTTAGGCTGATGTTGTGATCGCCTACATCATCGTTTGTTGGGGTTCCTCTTAAATAAGCTGGTTTAAATTTATAAATAGATTTAGTATCTCTATCTCCAACATAGATTGCATCATTCCATAAAGCTATAGATTGTACTGCTTCAAATGGGCTACCTTTACTAGAACCAGCGACAGTATATATTTTCCCATTATTTATTGCTTTTACCTTATAATTTGAACGATCAGATACAAATACAGTCCCATAATCATCCACCTTTACATACATTGGATAATTGAGTAAGGCATTTGTCGCTATCTCACCCTCATCTGCATCCCCAGTAGAATTAAATGTTCCAGCAATAGTTTGAGTGTCATAAGGTGTATCTTTATCTATTTTATAGATAACATGTTTATTGAAACTTGCCAAATATATATAACCATCATGATAATCAATTCCCCAAGGAGAATTAACCGTTTTTACATTTACATAATTAGTTGCATCACCACCACCTGGTGAAACCTTTCGAATCCCTCCAGCTGGAGCCCAAACTGATGCATACATATAGCCTTCTTCATCAAATGCAACATCTACAACCCCATAATTATTATTTCTATTAGCATCAGTAAAATTCATATATGTAGTTATAATATTTGTATCTAAATCAACTTTTCTTACCCTATCATCATCTTTATCACTAATATATATTGCATTTTTATAGTATGTAACTCCTCTTACAGCATCAAATTTTGCAAAAGTTGCTACTCCTCCATCACCAAAACCATCTGTAGCACTTTGACCTACCATCCCAGCAAAAAGTGTTACAACACCATTGGTATCTCTTTTGTAAACTACATTTTCATTTCGTACTACATAATATAGGTTTCCTTTATCATCAAAATCCATACCATAGATAGTAAGATTATCATCATCTGCTCCAATATTACTTTCAACTACAGATAACTCCTCCTTTGCACTTAAAGACAACCAACTAGGAAGTAAATTGGTATCGTTTACACTCCAGTTTAAATCATCATTTTCTACATCACTGTCAAATAGTGTATAACTATAATTATTATCCTCATTTACACTTGTAACTGCTGTACTTGTGATAATTGGTGCATCATCTACAGCATTTACATTTATCGTTGCTGTATAAGCACTTATAGAGTTAGCATCTCCATCATTTACTTTAAAGTTAAATGTTGTGTAAGGTGTAGCATAAGCATCTGCTACAGGAGTAAATACTAGGTTTTTTATATCTGAGCTACTTATCTCTTGATTTAGAGTTACACTAGTATCATTTAAACTTAAAGTTCCTTTTGTAGGTAATGTTGTGATAACTATACTTTCTAAACTATCTCCTACATCCTCATCTGTAAAGTTAAAGTCATTTGTGCTAAATGTTTTACTTGTATCTTCATCTATTGTGATATTTACATCACTTGCTGTTGGTATATCGTTTGTATTTGCTACAGTGATTGTAAAGTTATGATCAACCTCATTTGTACCATCACTTAGAGTTAGGCTTATGTTGTGATCTCCTACATTTTCGTTTGTTGGGGTTCCGCTTAGAACAGAAGATGAATTAAACTTCATCACACTTGCTTTATTACTATTTTCATAATCTTGATAAACCACATAAGGGGTATTTGAGCTATCAAAAGCTATTGAGGTATAAGAAGCTGTACTAGCAGAAAAACCTGCTGTTCCTACTTGCCCCCAAGATGTGCCATCATACTTCATCACACTTGCTCTATTACTATTTGCTTTATCTCGATAAACTACATAAGGGGTATTTGAGCTATCAAATGCTATTGATGTATAATAAGCTTTATCAGCCGAAAAACCTGCAATTCCAACTTGCTCCCAAGATGTGCCATTATACTTCATCACGCTTGCTTTTTCACTATTTTCATTATCTAAATAGACAACATAAGGGGTATTTGAGCTATCAAAAGCTATTGATGTATAATAAGCACTACCAGCAGAAAAACCAGCACTTCCTACTTGCTCCCAAGATGTGCCATCGTACTTCATCACACTTGCTTTTTCACTATTTTCATTATCTTTATAAACCACATAAGGGGTATCACTGCTATCAAATGCTATTGATGTATAATAAGCATTACCAGCAGAAAAACCTGCAATTCCAACTTGCTCCCAAGATGTGCCGTTATATTTCATAACACTTGCTTTATTACTATTTTCACTATCTAAATAGACAACATAAGGGGTATTTGAGCTATCAAAAGCTATTGATGTATAATAAGCACTACCAGCAGAAAAACCTGCACTTCCAACTTGCTCCCAAGATGTGCCATTATACTTCATCACACTTGCTTTTTCACTATTTTCATTATCTTGATAAACCACATAAGGGGTATTTGAGCTATCAATTGCTATTGAAGTATAAGTAGCTGTACTAGCAGAAAAACCTGCACTTCCAACTTGCTCCCAAGATGTGCCATTATACTTCATCACACTTGCTTTATAACTATTTCCATAATCTTGATAAACCACATAAAGGGTATTTGAGCTATCAATTGCTATTGATGTATATTCAGATGTACCAGCCGAAAAACCTGCTGTTCCTACTTGCTCCCAACCTGATGAGCTATTCAAAGTAAGCCAAGATGGTAAATTACTCCCACTTGTCACACTCCAGTTTAAGTCATCTTCATCTACATCACTTCCTGTAAGAGTGTAAGTATATTCACTATCTTCATTTACACTTGTAACAGCTGTACTTGTGATAGTTGGTGCATCAGCTACAGCATTTACATTTATCGTTGCTATATAAGATGATGTAGAGTTTGCATCTCCATCATTTACTTTAAATTTAAATGTTGTGTATGGGGTTCCGTTTGCATTTGATATAGGGATATATTTTAGATTTGCAACATTTGAACTTACTATTTGCTGGTTTTGGCTAATATTTACATCATTGAGTGTAAGCGTTCCTTCTGTAGGCAATGTTATGAAATAGATAGACTCTATACTACGATTTGCATCTACAGCACTTGCATTAAAATCACTTAAACTAAAAGTATAATTATTATCTTCATTTATTGTAAAAGAAACATCACTTGCTATTGGAAAACTATCCTCTGTACCAAAAAGAAATAAATTACCACCTTTTTGTCCTTGAACAGCAAATAATTCACCATTTGTTTCTGAAAAAACACCAAAAGCAGCTAAATCACTACTATCATAAAATGATGGGCTCAATCTTACTTGAGACGCATTTATATCTGGAGCAGATAGATCAAATACATAGGCACTTGTTTCTACATCATTTTCATACATTGATACTATAAGTCTATCTCCACTTATACTTACTTTATTTCCAAACTCTCCACTTGATATTGGTAAAGAGGGGGATAAAATATGTCCTGCATTTGTTTGAGATGCATTTATATCAGACGCATTTACATCAAATAAAACAACTCTACCAGTGTTAGTTACACCACCTGAGGATTCATAGTTTGGTTGACCTACCGCTATATAATTGCTGTTCATCGCAACACTATATCCAAATTCATCACCTCCTGTTATACTTCTAACAGCTGGTGTTAAGTAATACCCTGTTGTTAGTTGCGTTGCATTTACATCATCTTCATCTAGTTTAAAAACATATGCCGCACCACCTACACTATTTGTACTTGGTGCCCCAACAACTGCATAATTTCCATTTATTGCTACTGAGGTACCAAATGCATTTGATGAATGATTATTTTGTGCAATTAATTGTCTCCCATTTGTTAATTGCGAAGCATTTATGTCAGAAGCATTTAAATCAAATACAGCAACTCTACCTCCACCTGTTGCATTATTTGCTCCAATTATTAAATAGTTATCGCTAATAACTATATCCATACCAAATTGATCATTTGCTCCTGTATTTGCTAGTGTTAGTTTACTACCAGCATCATTTTGAGAAGCATTTATATCAGAAGCTGTTAAATTAAAAAGTGTGGTTGAACCACCTCCTGTTTCCAATGGTGCCCCAACTGCAAGATATGTACTTCCTATTGCCGTAGCGTGACCAAAAAAACCGTTGTTTTCATATGTCAATATTTGTTCTGAGCCATTGATATCATTTTTAGCTTGTGTAATATCATATAAAAATACTTTATTTGCTGATCTATATCCAGTTGCCATCCAGCTAGTATTCATGGATATTCCATTTGCATCTGAACCTTGAGAAGAAGTTGTACCATCTTTAGGGTTTATGATGATTTGCGTTGCGTTCAAATCTGCAAGGGCAACTGTAGCTGAAGCTTCCATACTAAATATAAGAAATATAGATACTATTACTTTAGCTATACTTAAATTTTTTTCTAACATTTTGATCCTTTTTACATGAAATTTACTTTTGTACTTTACTATAAGCACCACTTCTAGCAATTTCTGTCACTTTAGCTTAAACTTAGCTAAATTTTTCACTCTTTTTTTCACTTTTAAACATTATATCAAGTCCGTGACGGAACGGCGACGGAAAAACAAAGAATTTTTTATGTTATAATATTTTTTGAAAATGCATTGGTGGACTTATGATAAAGTTTTTTTTAGTTTTTTTATTTTTTCTTTCTAGTTTATATGGAGAAAATCTTCTTGTAACTTCAAAACAAAATATTTATGACAATTTTGAACTTACCTATCTTAATGATGAAAATAGCACAAAAACCATAGAGAAGATAGCCCAAGAAAGATTTTCAAAAACTACCTCAAATAAATTTGCACTAGGGTATCAAAAAGGTACAGTTTGGTTCAAATTTACTTTGGAAAATACTGCAAAAAACAAAGAGTTTATTTTATCTTTAAATGAACATTTTTATGAAAAAGCAAATCTGTATTATTATCACAACAACAAATGGATACAAAAATCAAATGGTCTTTTTTTTCCTATAGAAAACAGAAAGATAAAAAATAGCAAACTCTCTTTTGCACTAGATATACCGACACAAACAACACAAACCTACTACTTAGAGATTGAGGGTAAATATGGATATTTTGGTAATATATCTTTATATGAAAAAGAGTTTTTTTATTTTGACAAGCGAATTGATATCAATTCACTTTATCTATTACTTTTTGGAATTTTGATTATTATAGTAGTATTTAATACTTTTATGTATCTAAAACTAAAAGAAAAGATATATTTATACTATGTAGGATATAGTTTTTCCAATCTTATTTTTTTGGTAAATATCAGTGGTATATTAGTTTATTTTGATTTACAATATTATATTTATGATTTACAACTTTCTGCTGCATTTATGGTTGGCTTTTTAATACTATTTTCATTGGAGTATTTAGAGGTAAAACGATATATACACTTTATGGATAAGTTTTTAAAGATAGTTGCTTTTATCTTTTTTTTCATAGGCTTTTTAGTTGTTTACTCTTATCAGCCATGGAATAAAGTGATAAACAATTTATCAGGTTTAGTCACTATTATATTGATTATTTTAGCTGCTGTTGTTTATTTTAAAGGACATAAAAAAACCAAATATTACCTTTTTGCAATCTTAGCATTTTTTGTATTTGTAGTTTTATTTACCTTTATGGTCAAAGGTGTATTTGAGTACGACTTCCTTACACGCTATGGTTTTGTTGTCGCTACTGTTGTTGAGGCTACAATTTTTAGCCTTATTCTTACAAATAGATATCACAACTTAAAAGAAACAAACCAAGCCTATCTAAAAACAGAGATCAAAAAACAAACAAAAGATCTCACAGTACTCAATCACAAACTTAAAAAACTTTTGAGTGAAAGAGATCTTCTTTTAAAAGAGCTTCTTCATCGAGTAAAAAACAATTTTCATATGATCATAGGGATATTATGGCTTCATCAAGATAAACTCAAAGTACAAAAAGATAAAGAGGTTTTCATAGAACTCTCAAACAAAATAAAATCTATGTCAAAAATAAATGAATACCTTTATAAATCAAAAGATATAAGCGAGGTTAATATTGTGAAATACCTTACAGAGGTTACCACTTTATCTTCTAGTCTTGAGAATAAAAGAGTGAAATTTTCAAAAGATATAGAAAATATATCTATAAAATTTCAAGATGCTATGAGCTTAGGAATTATAGTCAATGAACTTATAACAAATAGTATAAAACACAATAAACACCTAAAAAGCATAGATATAAATCTCTGTTTTAAAAAAGAGCAAGAGATACTTATCTTAGAGCTAAAAGACAATGGTTCTTCCTTTGATCCACAAAAATCAGCAGGTATTGGACTCCTTCTAATCGAAGAATTTTGTGGAAAACTCAAAGACTCACAATATCAATTTTTGTTTGAAAATGGAAATATTTTTTTATTAAGGTTTAAATATGATGAAATCAAATAATATACTTATAGTAGAAGATGAACTAATAGCAACACACTACCTCAAAAAGATTTTAAACTCTTTTGGTTTCACCTCAATTTTTGAAGCGAAAAATAGCAAAGATGCCCAAGATATAGTAAAAAAAGTGAAAATAGATTTGGTTTTTATGGATATAAATATACAAGGGGCAATAGATGGTATCGAGTGTACCAAACTCCTCAACCAATCGTATTTTTTACCTACTATTTTTACTACAGCTCATAATGACTCCCAAACAATACAAGAAGCTAGCAGTACCAATGTTTTTGGATATCTGTCTAAACCTTTTGATGAAAAAGATGTAGAGATAACCCTAAGTGTCGCAAATAATATTCTAAAAAATCTACCCACACAAAATCAAAAAAAGCAAAATATTTCAAAAAAAACAATACTTACTTTAAATTCTTTATATAGTTATGATTTAGATACAAAAACACTTTTTATAGACAATACTCCAATAAAACTTACAAAAAAAGAGCTAGAGATACTTTATATTTTTTGTACAAATATAAATACAAATATCTCTTATGAATCTTTTAGAGAGTCTATATGGAATAGTTCAAATATATCAAATTCAACAATACGAGATACAATTTCAAGAATGAGAAAAAAAATGGAATATCTCAACATAGAAAATATTATAAATTATGGATATATTTTAAGAGTATAAAATTATTTTTATTTTTTGAACCTCTTTATGCTACAATACCCCAACATAATCCAAAAGGTACTCCATGAAATTCGCTGACCCAAAAAACGACCTCGCCTTCAAAAAGATATTTGGAGATAAAAATAAAACAGAAGTTTTAATCTCTTTTTTGAACTCTATTCTTGATTTTACAGGGAGAAAAGTGATAAAATCAGTCACCATAGCAAATCCCTACCAAATAGCAAAACTAGAAGGATTAAAAGATACTATAGTAGATGTAAAAGCACTCAATCAAGATGATGAAGAGTTTATAGTAGAGATGCAAGTAGAAACAGATATACTCTTTGCTAAAAGAAGTTTGTACTACTCCTCAAAATCCTATGTAGAACAAATAGAAGTAGCAGAAAAATACCCACAACTAAAAAAAGTATATTTTATAGGTATACTAGACTTTGCTATATTTGATACACAAGATTATCTTTCAAGACATATGATACTTGATGTAAAAACACTCAAACAAGAGATGAAAGACTTTGAGTTTAATTTTGTAGAGTTAAAAAAATTCAAACTCGATTTAAGCCAATGTGATACTATAGCTAAAAAATGGATATACTTCATACAAAATGCCTCAAAATTCGATATGATACCGCAAGAATATGAAAATATGAGTGAGTTCAAAACAGCATTTGAAACCGTACAAAGATATAAATGGAAAAAAGAAGAGTTGGATGAATATGAGAAAATAAGTATGAAAAAAGGTGTCATTAAAAATGGTATTAAAAATGCAAAAGAGGAAGGGTTAAAAGAAGGTTTGGAGCAAGGTTTAGAGCAAGGTGCAAATGAAAAAGCTTTAGAGATTGCTAAAAATTCTCTTTCTCAAGGACTTGATAATGATACTATAGCTTTAATAACTGGACTGAGTGTTGAAACTATTGAAAGTTTAAGAAGAGAGTGATAACTTACTCTCACCCTATAGTATGAACCACCCTATTTCTACCACTCTCTTTTGCTTCATATAAAGCTTGATCTGACAACTCTATCACATCTTCAAGTTTTGCCGAAGATTCTCGCTCATCTTTATAAAAAAGTCCTATACTACAAGTACATTGAAAACTATGTTCTTCACTCTCTATGTGTAGTGCTTCCACATTTTTTCTGATGCGTTGTGCAATATTTTCTGCTAAGAATAATGTTGTATCTGAAATAAATACTACGAACTCTTCTCCTCCATATCTTCCTGCTATATCAGTAGAGTCTATAGATGTTTTTATAGTCTGAGAAACAGTTGATATAGCTACATCTCCTGCTCTATGTCCATAATTATCATTGATCTTTTTGAAAAAATCAATATCTATCATCAATATTGCAAAATTATTTTTTTGCTCTTTTGCCTTATTAAAAGCATTGTGAGACAGTCTGATCAATTCCCTTCTATTATACAATTGAGAAAGTACATCAATCGTAGATGTCAATTTTAATTCTCCTATAACATCACCGAGTTTATGCGACATAGAATTAAAAGAATCAGCCAACTCTCTTATCTCTATTGTTGAATGCTCAAGTGATTCAGATTTTATTTTATGTCCATAATTTCCATCTTCAATTGTTTTTGATCCTAGAAGTAATGACTTTAATGGTTGTTCTATTTTATTTGAAAACAAAAGTATAATAGGTAAAATCATAATCAAAAGAACAACAACAAACAAAGATATATACAATATAAACTCTTTAAATACTTTGTACATCTCAATCGTTGATATTTGAGCTACAATAGTCCATCTATCAAATAATGCTTTTTTAGTCACACCAAACACTTCATTATCAGAATAGCTTTCATAAAATCCATTGTGTCTAAATTTATCTTCAATCACTTTTAATATCTCTATATCTTCAAATTTTCTTTTTGTTAATAGCTGAAATTTATCATTGACAATAAATGTCTCACCAGTTTTACTAAATCGAAAATCTTCAACCAAACTTTGGATACTACTCAATCGTACAGCTCCCACAACTAGACCCATAACATCATCATATTCATCAAACACGGGAGAAGAAAAATATATAATTGGCATTTTACCATCTTTGGATATTCGTACTGTACTAATCGAATCAATTCCATTGAGTCCATCTAAAAAAAACTTTTCTTTTGAAAAATCACTTTTTACATCAAAAGTACTCTCAACCACTGAAATACCTTGCGTATTAACATAACTTAGTGAATAAAATTCACTTTGATTGAGGACAAATGATTCAAAAAAAGTTTTAATTTTGTTTTGATTTTGCATAGGCTGTGAAGCAATAAACTTAATATCTAACTCTCGTTCGTTGAGCCATTTTTCTACAGATTGACCTTGTAATTTTACAATAGCATTCAGTTCATCTTTATATGTTTTATCCAATTGTGCTTTTGTCACCAAGATAAGAAAAATTGTGATTGCTAAAATTACAAACAATAAAAGATTTAAGATAAAATAACGAAGTCGCCCTTTAATGCTATCTGTGCTAAAATATTTGTAAAATCTACTCATAAGCAACTTCACGCATCAATTGAACAGCTTCTTTTCTCAGCTCCCCTGCTTTTTTTACATTGATTCGCATCTGTTTAAATTTACCCCATTTTTGGAGTACTTTATGTGGTTTGACTCTTCTATTTACTGGATATTCCATATTCATATTCGCAAAAAGACTTTGCCCTTTTTTCGAACTCAACCATTCGATTAATTTAATAGCATTTTTTTTTCTTTTTGCATAGCGTGTTACCCCTATACCAGATATATTGATATGTACACGATTGTTTTCATCTCCAATAAAAGCCATCTTTACAGGAAGTGTGGGATCCTCTTTTAGCATCTCTGCTAAATAATAGCTATTGACTACCCCTATAGATGCCTTGTTTTCTTTGATATAATTGATCACTTTGATATCATCACTAAAAGGTTTACGAGCAAGGTTATCGACCCATGATTGCATAATTTTTTTTGTTTTATCATATCCATAATGTGCAATCATCATCGCCACCATAGATTTATTATACACTTTTTTTGATGTTCGTAGTGCTAGTTTATGTTTCCATCTTGCATCTCCAATACTTATATAGTCTTTTAAAAGAGTAGGATCTACATGCTCTGTATTATATACAATAGAACGGACTCTCATAGATATTCCATACCATTGTTTTGAGGGGTCTTTTAAATGTGAGGGGATATTGTGCTCTAAAATTTTTGATCGTATAGGTTGGAGTATTCCATTTTGTTGTAAATTGTACAGATCACCTGCATCATTAGCTAAATAGGCATCTATTTCACTCTCTTCACCTTCGAGTTTGATCATATTTATCATAATATTTCCAAAAGATATCGTATAGTTTACTTTTATACCTGTATCTTTTGTAAACTCTTCCAAAATTGGTTTGATAAGATACTCTTGTCGTGCACTGACAAGATTGATATAATTTTCATCTTCTGCATATACATAGGTAGCAAATGAGATATTTGCTACTAATAAAAAGAAAGTAAGTTTTATGCTCCAGAAAAAATAATTTTTCATACAATAGCCTTTTGATAGTAAATATTAAAAGAATACTAGCAATAATTCACTTAACTATCTCTTAATATTGATAATTGTTATCAGTAATTATTTGACTATTAAAAGGCTTACAATTTTTCTTACCTGTGGCACTACAACTAAAATAGTAGGGAAAGCCACCAAAAATGCTTTCCAAAAAGCCGAAAGCCAAAACCCAACAAAACCATCGACCAAACCTAAATTTATAAGCGTAATCACAAAACTCATAAAAAACGACATAAACGAACTCATCACAAATGCAAACAATAGCATCTCATATTTTTTTGGTATCATTTCTTTCCTTTAAATTTATTATTTATATTTTAATCCCAATGACTGTCACATCATCATTTCGCTCTTCACTCTCTTGATAATCCATCAACTCACTTAAGAGTACTTCTTGTTGCTTTTCAAAAGATAAGGTATGATTTTCTTCTATAATTTTTGAAAATCTTCTTTTCCCAAAAGGAAAGCCTTTTTCTCCACCATTTTGATCCAAATATCCGTCCGTAGTAAGATAAAACTGCATCCCTTTTTTTACCTCAATTGTATGCTCTTTAAATTCAAAATCAGGTTTACTTTTTTTATAACCAACAGATTGTCTACTCCCTTTGATGGTTTTTAATTCACTATCTTCTATATAAAACAATGGTGTTTCAGCACCAGCAAATTTGACAATCTTTTTCTCTTTATTATAATACAAAATTCCACCATCAAATCCTGCATTTGAGATAGAGTCTTGATTGTCCTGTTTTAGAAGATACTTCATATTTATATTAAAAATACTGAGTATTTTCGCAGGACTTACTTCATCTTCACTATTGAGTATATTTGATGTGACTTGTCTCTCTATTGCTTTTACAAGCATTGTCACAAAAGCCCCTGGTACTCCATGACCTGTACAATCTATAACCATAAGTATACATTCATTTTCATCCCGAAGTTCTTGAAAAAGATAAATATCACCGCCAACTATATCTTTTGGATGCCATAAAGTAAAATAATCAGAAAAATATTTTCCAAAAAATTCATTTGATGGTATGAGAGCATGCTGAATAAGCGATGCATATTCTATTGATTCTTGTGTATGCTTATGAATAGTTTCCATCTCTTTTTGTAACTCTTTTTGTTGTGTAATATCAACAACCATACCAATATATGCTTCTTCATTTTGATATTTTATTGGTTTTACAGAGAGTAAAGCAGTAAACTCTTTCCCACTATTTGTTCTATATCTCTCTTCCAAATTTTCTACACAACCATTTGTATTTATCTTTTGAATGATCTCATCTTTTTGATCTATATTTGTATATACAGTATCGATACTATTTCCAATAAGTTTATCAACTTGTATCTCATATTGAATACTTGCATATTCATTGGCATAGAGTATTTTTCTACTTTTTTTGGAAGTGATAAGTACAGGTAACATAATATTGGATAAAATCATCTCTATATTTTTTCGTATCGATTCGAGTTCTGTAATATTTGTTAGTACAGCTGTTTGTAACTTATCTTGTCCAAAACTAAATTTATCAACAGAGATTGAAAATATATTTTTTATTCCATCTTTTTTGATAAGTACTTTATGAATATCATTGGGTCTTGTATAGATATAATCTATCCATTTTTGATCACCCATCATTTTTTGTACATATTCACTTGATGGATCATCATCAAATGTATCACATATACAATTTCCCAAACTTTCAATAAACTCTTTTTCCGATTTTACACCAAAAAAATCAAAAAATGCTCTATTTACTGTTTTTAATCTCAATCCATCTGTTGATATAACTATATTATTTTGAGAATCCATGATGGCATTTGTATATTTTCTTTGCTCATCTATCTCTTTTGTTCTCTCTTCCACTTTTAACTCAAGAGATTTTTTAGATTGTGTCGTTATCCAAGCGATAAGTACAGTTAAGAATATTGAAAATAATACAATGGAAAAAACAATAATACATATTGTTTTTTTCATATTGATAAATGCTCCCATAGCTTCATGTTGCTCAATCTCTGTTGCAAAAGCAATTTTTAATTCATCATCCCAAATCCAAGCTCCATATACATCAATATCTCTATAATTTTTATATCCATTTATATTGATACCAGAACTTTTTTCTAAAGCATTTTGAGCCAATTGTGTTGGTCTTTTATTTTTTTGTTTAATCTCTATATTTAAAAAAGAAGAGGTGTTTTTTTGAAGTATTCCTATCTCTTTGAGTTGCTTATCAAATCTACTATTTGAAATCATTTGAAGTGATTCATTAAAAGCATATGTTTCTCCACTTGTTCCCATTCTTCCATTTTGTAATATTTTTATAAACTCTTTTTGGGGATCTATCTCTATTACAAGGTAAGCAACAGTATCTTTATTATTATCTTGTATCACTTTAATAAATAGCATATTTTTTTGACTATGATTTTTATTTTTATAAGGGATCAAAATATTTTTATTAAAATCTTCTCTTTGAGATAGAATCTCTTTTAATTTTTTTAACAAATAAATCTCTCTAAAAGATTTTAGATTTGAAGAGAGTATTTTAGACTCTTTTGAAAGCAAATAATAGTTAGAATTTTCAAATACTTTTTTGTAAATTTGAAAATGTTCATCTAAGCCTTTTATATTGTTATTTTTAACTAATTTGGATATTTTTTGACTATCAATAACAATATCCATCATTTTATACTGAGAATCTATCCAAAGTTTTATTGTCTTATAACTACTCGTCAAAACTGTTCGTAACGATTCTTTGATCTCATTTTTTTGTGCTTTTTCAATATTGTTAATTGTCAAAATTGTAACGACAGAAGCAAGTACTAAAAATGCTGTAATAATAATAAAAAGTGTCCCTTTTAAAGCAAAATCTTTCCCCGAACTTTTAATCTGATATTTCCAAATAAGATAAAATAAACCTAATAACAACACAAAACCAATGAGTATCTCTTTGAGAGGTAATATATCAGTAACTTCCAAATCCTCTTTTTCACCATGTATAATAAATTCTTTTGTATCCAATTTAGTATCAGATTTTTTCATATAGTTTTCAAACCACTTCTCTTTTAAATCAGACATCTCTTTGATAGTGATTGTATTTATACCCTTTTTTATGATAGATGCTACTATAGGGTAGTCTTTATTTATACCTATATGTAATTCACCTGAGGTATGAAAAAGTTCCATAGCTATTTTTAAACCATATCTTTTTAATATTTCATTATCAATACTTGAAATAATCGTAGCATCACTTTGACCATTTTGTATACTTTTATAGATAGTATCCACACTAGAAAACATTTTTATATTTGAAGAAGGTATCTTTTCTTTTGCGATTGTAAGGGTAATTGATTTTTCTCTTATTGCTAATATTTTATTTTTTAGGTCTGTAATAGATGATAATGGACTATTTTCTTTTACAATTACCTGATAAGAGGTAAAATGATAGGCAGGAGAATACTCAAAAATATTTTTTTCTCTCTCTTTTGTCCAACTTAAAGATGTGATTGCATTTACTTCAGCAGATGTAACAGCTTTGTATGCCTCTTTCCAAGAATCAAAAGGTATCAGTATCAGATTTGAAGAGAGATGTTTATTGATGATTTTTATCATATCATTATGAAAACCAATATGTTGATTATACTCATTATTTATATCATAAGGTACCCAATCTTTCATAGTAGCTATTGTGATATTTCGATTTTCTTTTAAATATCGGATCTCGTCTCTATTCAAAAAAGATTCTGATTCAACTTTTGGTAGTTCTTGAGAGAAAACATTGAGTGTAAATAGAGCGAGTAAAATAAAAAAAATCAGTTTCATTATGAGTCCATTAGTATGTCAGTATTTAAATATTATGATTAAAGATATTTTTATATTATACACTATAGTTACTGTCATCTCAACTAAATATAAAGATATTTGAGATACTTATCATTTGTTTTTTTGTGATTTTACAAGAACTAACCAATCTTTTATATCATTCTCTCCACCCTCTTTCTAAGAAAACAACTCTCTTATAGTATCATTTTTAGGATTTTGTGCAATATTTTCAGGACTATCATATTGGATAATCTCACCATTTTCTATATAAGCGATTTTATCACTCAAAAACTGTGCTTCTTTAGGTGAGTGTGTCACAAATATCGCTGTTTTATTATATGATTTTATGATCTCTTTGATCTCACTCATCAGTTCATTTTTCAAAATAGAGTCAATACTAGAAAATGTTTCATCGAAAAGTATAAGGTCACTATCTCGTGCAAGTACTCGCACTATTGCGATCCTTTGTTGTTGTCCTCCACTTATCTCGTGAGGATATTTTTTTTCAAATCCTTCCATTTGGATAAGTTTAAGTAACTCTTTGACTTTTTTTGCTTTAAACTCTTTATCTTTTTTATCTATTCCAAAAGTGATGTTTTTTTCTATAGTTAAATGTGGAAATAAGGCATAGTTTTGAAATACAAAACCGATATGTCTCTCTTGTGGTTCTATAAAAATTTTGTCATCAAATATAGTTATATCTCTGTATCTACCACTTCCCCTATCAACCTCTTCAAACCCTGCTATGATATTTAAAAGTGTACTTTTTCCACTTCCACTTTGTCCCAAAAGAGCGACTATTTCCCCTTTTCGTACTGATAAATTTATATCTTTCAAAACAACTTTTTTATCAAAACTCTTTTTTATATTTTGTAATTGTAACATTTTATTTTTCCACTTCTTCTTTTTTATTGCTAATTATCACTGGTATAAAACATATCAGTACTATAACCAAAGCATATATCGAGCTTTCTTGTATCATTGTATTTGAAGCATATTCATATGTTTTGGTTGATAATGTTTCATAATTAAACGGTCTAAGAACCAAAGTCAAAGGCAACTCTTTTGTAATATCTACAAAAACCATCAACAAAGCAAATAAGAGAGTTTTTTTCATCAAAGGAAACTCCACTTTTAAAAGAGTTTGCCAATAATTTAGTCCAAGATTTCGTGAAGCTTTATTTACATTCAAACTTATCTTTTCAAAACTCCCCTCACACATATTCAGACCAACAGCCAAAAATCGCACCGTATATCCAAACACTAAAGCAAGTAAAGTCCCACTGATAACTAACTCATCTAAAGAAAATGTCTCTATAAGAAAATGATCAATAGCCCCAAATAAGCTCAATACTCCCACACCTATAATCACACCAGGTATTGCATACCCAATACCTGCAAATTTTATGAGATATTTTGTATAAGTATTATTATAAATACGAACAGTATACGATACTAGTAATGCAATCAGTACAATAGTAACAGCACTTAAACTTGAAGCTACAAAAGTATTAAAAATCGAGCTCATAAACTCATCATCGATAACTTCCAAAGCAAATCTAAAAGAGTAAAAAACTATCCAAATAAAAGGGATAAGAAAACCAAATAAAATAGGGACAGATAAAAACAGATATGCTAGTGTTTTTTGAAAGCTATTGAGTTTTACCTTTTTTACTTTCGCTGAAATTGACTCACTTTTATAGCTACTATTTCCACGGCTAAATTTTTCGATGGCTAAAAGGATAAATACAATACTCATCGCAATAATACTCAAATATGCAGAACTTTTAGGGTCATTCAATCCAAACCAAGCACTATAAATAGCCGTACTCAAAGTATCTACACCATAGTATGCAACTGTACCATATTCATTGACCACTTCCATAATCACTAAAGATAAACTTCCGATGATAGCAGGTCTTGAAAGTGGTAATATCACTTGATAAAATAACTCAAATCTATTTTTTCCCAAAGATAAAGCAGGATACAATAATGCAGAACTACTTTTTAAAAATGAAGATTTTACGATAAGATAGATATAGGGATAAAGTCCTAAACTCAATATAACAACAACACTATTGAAGTTCAATACATCAAAATAGTTTTTTCCAACGATTCCCATCTCTTTTAAAAATAGATGAAAAGGACTAAAAAAACCAAGAATATCACTATAAATATATCCTAAGATATAAGTGGGTATCACAAAAGGCAAAGCCAAAAGTATACTAATGATCCCTATGTATTTCAGCTCATAAAACACTGTCAAATAAGCACTAATCACCCCAAATATCAAAGATAAAATAGAAACACACAAAATCAGAGTGAGTGTATTTAAAATATAATCACTCAGTACCGTTTCTTTAAGATGGTTAAGCGTATCACTATTACCACCATATGAGTATATCAATATAGATAAAATAGGCAATAAGATGATAATAGTAAGAAAAGTACTACTCAATGTATATTTATTGAAAGCTCTTAGATTGAAAGACTTTAGCACTATTTATTCCATCGTACTTTATGAAATAATTTTACAGCTTCTTTATTTTTACTTCCTACTTTATACAAACTTGTTTTATCTTCTTTGAATTTACCCCAAGATTGTAAAAGTGGAGAGACTTGTGCATTTGGATTGATAGGGTATTCGAAGTTTACTTTTGCAAATAACTCTTGTGCTTCCACACTTGCTAAAAATTCTATAAGTTTGATAGCATTTTCTGTGTTTTTACTATATTTAACTACCCCTGCACCTGATACATTTATATGTGTACCTGATTCATTTTCACCTTGATTTGGAAAAAATAATCCTAAGTATTCTGTCGTAGCCTTATCACTATAACTTTTACCTCGCATCATTTGCCCTACATAGTATGTATTGACAATAGCCACATCACCGATACCAGCGGCAATTGCTCTTAAACTATCTTTATCCACTCCTGTTGGTCGTCGTGCCATATTGGCTTTGATGCCTCTTGCCCATTTTTCAGCTTCTACTGCACCTTTGTTGACTAAAATTGAAGCTAGAAGAGATTGATTGTATACCTCATTTGATTTTGTGATAACTATTCTATCTTTCCATTTTTCATCAGTGAGTGCCATATAAGTACTCAATTCATCTTTATTTACCTCATCAATATTATAAGCAATAATTCTAGCTCTTTTAGTCAACCCAAACCATAAATTGTTTTTATCTTTTAGATGAGTAGGGATAGTTTTATTTAAAAACTTTGACTCTATAGGCTGAAAAATATCACTACTTCTTGCAAGCTCCAACATCCCTACATCTGTAGTCAATAAAACATCAGCTTTTGTATACTTCCCCTCTTTTTGAATTCTTTTGATAAGTTCAGCAGAGTTCGCTTTGATAATATTTACTTTGATACCTGTTTGTTTATAAAACTTTTTATAGAGTTTAGTATCTACAGCATAGTGTCTATGTGAGTATACATTTACTACAGACGAAGCATATAGAGTGCTACTTATAAAAATAGCGATAAGCAATAAGAGTTTTTTCATTTTTGATTTTCCTTTAGATAATTTAGTTTATTGATCATTTTGACATTTTGAGCAGATACCATTTATAATTACATTAAAACTAGTCGCTTTAAAATTTATCTTTTCTAAATTTTCTAAAAAAAGATTGTGTATCTCTAAACTTGTAAATTCACTGATTTGATTACACTCTTGACAATAAAGATGATAATGTGGTTGTTTAAAATATATAAGCTCATATCTTTTAACCTCATCGATAATAATACACTCAACTATCCCTAAAAATTCAAAAGTAGTGAGTATCCTATTTATTGTAGAAAGAGGGAGAGATTTTAAAACTAAAGAGATATCATCTGTACAAAGATGTGCTTTACTATCAAAAAGTATTTTTAATATATGTTGTTTATTTACACTAAATATTTGATTGTGTTGTTCTAGTCTTTTTTTCACTATATCGCATAATTCTATATACTGATCTATTCCACATTTTTCTATTTTAGACATGTTTCGTATTTTCACTTTCAATTTAAAATAATAATCTTATTTTATTGATATTAATTATTACAATTGAAATTGTAACTAAATTTACTTAATTTACTCTTAATACTGAGAATAATTATCATTGTATTATTGGGAAATAGTTTGTTATGAGGAGATACAATAGGAGAAATTTATCCTCCTATTTATATTTAATTTTCTAAAAATGAGACTTTTACTGTGTTTTTATCACATCCTAGTTTTTTAGGATCTTTTTCACCTTGTAAAAGTTGTATAAACTGGGCTTCAGTGATGATAGGCAATTGTATCTCTCTATTGACTACTTTTTCTATCTTTTTTTGTTGGGCATCAAATACTTTGAGATCTTCTGCATCTTGCACGATTAAAAAATCTGCATTTTTATCTTTTGCTTCAAGTAAAATCTCTCCTGCTATTTGAAAAGAAAAACTATCATTGACTAGCTGACTTTGAAGTGCCAAATCATTTCGTCGTGAATCCAAATGTATATAATTTGCTCTACTTTCTCGTATTAGTTTTCTATAGATACACCCTTTTACATTGTATAAAGCGATATTAAATCCCTTAAAATATTGCGTGATTTCCAAATCAAGAGGAAGTTCACTCTTCTCTTTTTTAATTATTTTTGCATTTTTATACAGAGCTATTTTAGCAAGTAGTTTTTCATAAATATACTCTACTTCATATCGTGTTTCAAATACTCTTTTATCCAAATTTGTATGGTATAAAATACCTGTGTCTTTATTAGAAATTATTTGTAAAATTTCACTTTCTATCTTTAGATTTTTTGCTATGATTGCATCAGCAACTAGTAAACAATGATCTCCGATATAATCTTTATTGATGATCATAGTGTGTGAAGCATAATATTCTAATTTGTACTTATCTCTATATTCTCTTATCTCTTCCTCACTCAAATACTCAGAAAATAGTGCAAGTTTTTCATCATAATCTTTCGTATCAATCACCAAATCATTTTTGACTCTATACAAACTAATAGGTTCGATTGTGATTTCTGTTCCCGTTTTTATGACAATTTCAGATACCAAAACAGAAGCAGTTAAAAAATAACCATCTATATTTACAAAACATTTTTCTTTTGATTCATAAGAGAAATTTTCAATCTCATTTATCTTATTTAAAACATCATATACACACTCTTCTTGAGTATACTCAATCTCATATGTTTTATAATATGGAAGATAATCCACATTACAATCAAATCTAAATAACTTAATCTCTAACTGACTTATATTTATCATAAGTTGTATCCTTATTTATTTTTCACTATTATACCTATTCAATAGTAAATGTTCATACCGTTTATCGGTCAACGTTTTCAATATTATTCTAATATTTCTAAAATAATATTTTTAAAAATTGGTAAATTATATCTAATCACATCTTCAATAATATTGTCATCTGTACTATCATAATCATGAGCAATATAGTTTCTAACTGCACTTATACCTTTGAGGTCATTGCTACTAAAATTTTCTAATATTTTAAATTCATTATTCTCTTTGAGCTTCGAAAACTGCTCTGCAATTCTAACTATATTCATTCTAATTGCAGGTTTTATTATCTTATTTTCTATTGCTTGTGTTACTTTTAGACTGTTTTCATCTAAAATAAATTCAACATTTTCAATACACTCATTTATTTTTTGTAGCCTATGGATTGCATCAGACATATATAATATCTTTTAAAATACTTTTATTTGTATCTGGAATTAAATCTATTTTTTTATGAAAAGTTTTTTGTAATTCTTCTTTTATATCATCAATTCTTAAAATTTTAGCAAATCCACCTATATATTTTGTATTGAATTTTTCATAGTCTAACGCATAAGCAATATCAATATCACTCAACTTTGTTTGTTTATCATGTACATAACTGCCAAATAATCCAACTAAAATCAAACCTTCTTTTTCATAAATAGGTTTGACTTTTCTTAATTTTACTAATATCTCTTCTTTATTAATCATACTTTAGCTTCTCCATTAAAATATCATATCATAAAAACTACAAATATTATACAAAATTAACTCTTTTAGCTTCTATTTATCCAATAATAAATGTTCATACCGTTTATCGGTCAACGTTTTCATAAATGCTACCAACGCTTCTATTTTTCTATCACTCAATGCTTTTGCTTCTACAAGAAGTTTTTTATCTTCTTTACCAATTTGTACTTCTGGATCTTTCCAAGGTTTATTTGTTTCTGGATTGATATTTTGCTTTTTATTGACATATTTGTCGTAAAATTTCACTACAGTTACCAAATCCTTAAATATACCATTATGCATATATGGTGCCGTTACAGCAATATTTCGTAATGTTGGTACTTTTATTTTCCCATCATACTCTTTTGCATTTGGTAAAGCTTTTACCATTGGGTTTTGCATCAAACCGTGATCTACAAATGTTTTTGGGTCTACTACATTTTTTGCCATCAGCTCCTCATTTTGAGGAACTCCAATATTGTGATATTGATAATTTGAAAAAGTTTCTTTTGGAGCATCTTCCGTTTTGAGCATATGACACGATGCACAATTTGTATTGTTATTACTAAAAAAGAGTGTTCTTCCTAAATCTTCTAAAACAGTCAGATCATATTCACCTCTGAGATATCTATCATATTTACTATCAAAAGGAGCGAACTCTTCTGTTGTTTCAAATGCCCCAATAGCCTGAGCCATCATCTCATATGTTTTATCTGCATCTTCAAATATATCATCACCATAGATTGATTTGAACTCTTTATTGTACATTGGATCATTTTCAAGTTTTTTTGCTAGAAACTCTTTAGATGGTATTCCCATCTCTACAGGATTTGTTGGAGGTCCTCCTGCTTGTCCTTTAAGAGTGTGTTCTCTCCCATCATAAAACTGTCCACCGACAAACTGCTTTTTTTCATTATCAAAATGAAATCTAGGAGAATACATCGCATACGATGCAGTTGGAGCATTTCTATCCCCTATACTTTTCCCATCATCACCTAAACTTCCAGCAGCACTTACACCACTGTCTCTATGATCTGAAAAACCTTTTTCAGGATTGTGACAGGTAGAACAACTCTGTGTCCCATTTTTCGAAAGAATTGTATCAAAAAATAATGTTTGCCCTAAACTTACCTCTTTTTTCGTATCAACTTTCACCGTTTGGGTATCTACCAAGTTTGAATTACACCCTACAAAAGTAGCAACAATAGCCGCTACACTTACACTCATTTTTATCTTATTTTTCATCTTTTCTCCTCGTTTTTTATAGATTGAACAGATTTCTTAAAAGGTAGATATAATAGATCTGTTATTGTTTTAAAGTTTTGTATCTCTACACCAAAGCGTATTGTTTCTTTTGAATTTAAAATCTCTTTTGATATTTGAAGTGTTCCAAATATTTTGTCCCAAATACTTAAATAACCACCAAAATTTTTGTTGTAATATTTTGTGCTATGGTGCAACTGATGTTGAAAGGGTGAAATCAAAATATTTTCTACCATTTTAGGATAACAAATTTTTATATGTGAATGGCGAAGATTTGAACCCATCAAAGAAAAAACATATAAAAAAACATTCGCACCCAATATCTCATAAGTACTAATCATCGCCCCAAAGAAATACACAAAAACGCCACTCACTAGTCCAATACTCAAAGAGTATCGAAATCCAAACAAAATATTTTCCACAGGATGTACTCGATAAAAAGTCAAAGGGTTCAAAACCTTTGCACTATGATGTACCTTGTGAAACTCCCATAAAAAAGGGATTGTATGCAAAAATCTATGTAACCAATATCGTGTAAAATCACTGACAACAAAAAGTGTGAGTGTATACAATAATACAATTTGGCTATATGAAAATCCTTTTATATTTTTATATCCAAAATAATCAGTCAAATACTCATATACAAAAAGTGTGATTTCATTGACCCCAATAACAATGGGAACAATCAAAAGTGTTTTGATAAAAAAAGAGACTATAAAATATTTATAATCAAGTATCGCACTTGTATGCAACCATAATTTAGTGCTTAGATTTATCTTTCTCTCTTTTTTATAGATCAAAAGATACATCAAAGCAATAATCAATGAAGATAATAGATATTGCCAATAAATTCTTTTTGAGGAACTAAAAAGTGCCTCAAAAGAATCTAAGAGATTAATCTCCATCAGCATCTAAAATTTTAGCTGTGATTTTTAACTTTCCGATTAAAGAGATATAGTAAGTAGAATGTAATTTTTTCAATGATTTATAGAGATCTTTTGCTTGAGCAAAATCATCATTTTTGATTTGGTTTGCATTTTTTACACTTGCATTTAAATACTTCACCGCATCTTGTAATTCATCTTTTACATCATATGATTTTATCATCGTACCAAAGTTTTTATACTCTTGTTGACCCAATACTTGCAGATGTGTATTTAAAATAGATTTGACAGCTTCAAGAGAATCTTTACTCAAAAAATATTCCCCTTTAGTATTATCAATCTTCCCTTTAAATTTTCTACTCAATCCAGCAGGATCACCCACTCTCCACTCTTTTATCTTATAAGAATTTTCAATCAAAGAGTTTAACATCATAGCATTTGCAGTGATTTCGTCTTTTAAAAATTTCTTTTTATTTGCAATATAACCATCATAAATCTCTTGTAAATTTTGTTCTAATTTTTCTGTAATCAGAATTGCTATATTTTTCACTCTTGGATTTGATAAATCTTTTGTAAATAAAATATACTCTAAAGCATTAATCGTTTTATGAGAATTTTTATATAAAGAGATAGAAAGATCCTCTTTACTTGCAATAATCAAATCCAACTGTTTTTTTATATCTTCATTCCCTTGGTGAAATGTATCAATATATCGTGGAGTATCAAGATAATCATCACTTAAATCTCCTAAAATATAAAAACCATCTACACTTTTCCAACTTTTTACAAAATTACCAAAATCTCTTTTGACTTTCATTTCTGCATCACTCTTCAAATCTTTTTGAATCATTTGAATATCCGTAATAGATTGTTTACTATTATTTAAAAGTATATTTTGATAAATAGACTCCAAACTCTCATTTGCCACCAATGATGATGCAAACAACATGCAACACATAATTAATTTTTTCATATTATAACTCCTTGATATATTTAATGATTGAATCTCTTTGTTTTTTTGAGAGACTCATAAAACTTTTTTTACTACTTTGGGCTTCCCCACCATGCCATACTATAGCCTCTTCTAAACTTTTTGCTCGTCCATCGTGTAAAAACTCTGGATTTTTTTTGGTTGCTTGTTTATATTTTCCTATTCCCCACAACGGTGCTGTTTTCCACTCATTTGCATCTGCGTCAAATTCACTTCGACCATCACTCAAAGCTTCACCCATATCATGGAGTAAAAAGTCTGTAAATGGTTTGATTTGGTATCCATTATCTCCTTTAAATGATGGAATATGACAATCTACACAGCCTATATTCGCAAAAAGTTTTTCACCCTCCTCTTCTGTAATAGTTGATTTTGGTATCTTTAAATTTTTCAAATAAAAAGCAATTGCCTCAAGCCGTTGCATTGGTAAATCAAATACTTTTTTCTCCATAACATTTTCCCCTTTGGGAGCTTTATGACAGTCAACTTGCACATCTGTACAGTTTTCTTTTGGGAAAAATTTATTTGTCAAACTCATATCATTTGAAGCAGCTGCTGCACTTTGGTGTATCACAGATGGAGCAGAACCTTTCCAAGTATATCGCCCTATTGTAGTGTATGAATCACTTTGAATATTGTACACTCTATTTGCTTTTCCAGATATACCATCATTATTTTTATCATTTATATCTTCATTTTTTAATATTTGGGCATCTGATATTTGCTCTATTAACCCCAATCCCACTAAAGCAGGGGCTAGCCTATTGGAGATATTTGCATTTTTATCCATCTTTCCATACTGTAAATCTTTTAATTGATTTTCAACTCCCTGAAGTGGTTTTTGTAAAATAATAACTTCACCATCATCATATGATACAGATATATTCTCATATTTTATAATTGGCTTTGCTTCATAAGGGACACCTGCTACGCCATTAATACTTATTTGATTACCGTATATTGGCTCTTGTACAAAACCATTATATTTGAGCATTTTTTGATGTTCTATTGAACCATTTGAAGGAATTGAAACTCTTGAGATGTAGTTTCGTGATACTTGATTTTTTTTATTGTACACCGAACCAATGGCATTATTAGGGTGACAATTTACACAGGTATTAGCACTAAATAATGGACCCAAACCATCTCGTGCAGTTGTCGCACTAGGAGCTTCCACCCACGGTATAGTAAAAAAACTTCTTCCTAACATAAATATATCCTGCTCTTCATCATTAAGACCACGAATTTGTTGCTGGAATACTTTTTTTGTTTTTATATTTGTTGTGTATTTTTTATCAAGTGTTTTTTGCGTATTGTCTGAAACAGCAAAAAGTCCAGTAGATAAAACTACTGAACTTATAAGTGCTAAAACAATAAAACTATTACAGTTGTGTTTCTTCTGCATCTGTTACATCATCAACTGAAAGATTGATACCATTTGCACTCGCAACTTGTACCATTTTATCACCTAGTTTTCTCAACTCATTTTTAAGTTTTACGATAACTCTTGATTGTGGATCATTTGGTCTAATTTGATAATCAAAATGTCTACTAGTGATCGCAATTGCATTTATCGATGCAATTTTTGATTCGATAGATTCCATTAACTCTTTGATCTCATGTTGAGATTTTTTATCTAAAGCATCAAAAGGAGCAACTCCATAATCAACATCATTAAATGTTCCCATTAAAACATTCTTGAATCCTTGGTAGTTTTGTGCTATATCTCTATGTGTATTATCAGAAAAACAAGAATGTTCATCCTCTTCACTTGGAGTTAAAACTGCAACTGCAATTCTTTCATTTGCAAGCTCAGATTTGATAAATACACCCATACCAGCAAAAATATCTTTCATTGCATCTTTTGGAGCTATATTTTTAGCACTATCACTATTTTTATTTAATAATGCAGTTCTATATTGAGCACCTTTTTCCCAACCACTCTCTACAAGTGCCAAATCATTTACGATTTTTTGAGCAGCTGCATCCAAAAATGCTTTTCGTCTTTCTTTAAATTTATCTGTTGTATAATCACTTAGAGGTCTCATACCAGCTGTTAATGCCCCTTTAGTTACAGAATCTTTTACAAAGTTAGAGTAATCTTGATCTTGTCCCCATAATAAAAATTCGATTGCATGGTAACCTGTAGCAACATTTGCATCACCACCATTTTCGTTTAATGCTGTGATTGCATCAACATCTATAGTACTTACATCTACAGCAGTACTCTCTTCTCCACCTGGATTAAACATCCCTCTTGAATCGATAATATTTCCTGCTGTTTGCATACCCTTTGCATTTGTAGTATAATCAATCATATTTTCATCTAAAGGCCAAGCATTGAGTTGTCCCTCAAGTCCACCATACATATCAGCAACCCATCCCTCTTCAGCATCAATAGGACCATTTGAGAGTCTAAAGATCTCAGTTTCTCCATATGATTCTCTTGAAGTTAACCACGCTGCTTTTGCTTGTGCCAAAGTAGTTTGTGTAGGATTATTTGTAAACTGATTTACAGCGATTTGTAAAGCTCGTGCATCATTGAGTGCAAATTCATAACTTTCATGTGCAATTTTCGCATATGTTGTTAAAACTGTCCCCTCTTTTGCCATTTTTGGTGTCCCTGCATTATTTGCGTTACAACCAGAGAGTGCCATCACAGCAGCTAAACTTAATCCTGTTAACATTATTTTTGTTTGTTTAATCATATTTTTTTCCTATTTATTTAATTATTTTATATTAGATTCTAAAATGAATACGTAAGCATCATAGAAACAGTATCTGAATCATCATCGCTATCTTCCATACTTACTGAAGAGTAAAGAACATCCAATCCTAATTCATCTGTAATTGCAGCACTTGCAGTCAAAGTGATCTCTGAATCTCTATCATCCGCATGATCTACTGTTGTATATAAAGCCCCTAATGTAACCATAGAAACATCTGCAGAGATACTTGCATAAAATGTATCAGCATCTGCACCATAAATACTATCACCTAAACTCTCTGTAGGATCAATATTTTCACCTAAAGTAGTAATAGAACCAGCTCCAACATCTTTGTCAGTTGTAATATATCCAGCAGCTAATGCGATATCTGAAACAGTAGTACCGATTTCGAAATGAGCAATAGAACCATCTTCTGTATTATCAGCATCTTCATTAGTAGCCGCATAATGTGCTGTAAGATCAACATTTGCAACACTTGTAGTCGCTTTTAATCCATATGCACTAAATAGATCATTTGCATCCATATAGTAAGGATTGATCACGGTATTTGCAATACCTTCATATTTTACATCAAGTACATTTGCACCATCTTCACCAATATCACTCATCTCTTCTAAAGGAGCATCATTATCAACAGCCATAAATCTTTCAGTGTGACCTAAAACAATTGTAGTATCAGGTACAGCAGTGATAGCAGCAACGAGAGCTTCGTGGTAATCACCTACCCATTCTAAATCTATCTCTTGTCTACCAGCTATCACAGTAAGACCTTGCATAGCATATGAAAGATTTAATGTATTGATAGCAACAGTAGGTTCAGAACCATCACCATAATCAGTATCTTCTTTTTCAGAAAAGTTATGATTTGTTCTTGCACCAAAAGAGGCTTTTAAACCATATAAAGAATCAGTTTCATAGTTTACACCAATAGAACCCATAGAAAAACCAGAATCTTTAGTACCTCCATTATTTGAAACATTTTCAGCATAAACTGAGATATCTCCACTTGCTTTACCATTTGCAAATGCATCTTTTAAAGTTGTACTGTCTGCGAATACTCCTGTTGCAAATAATGCAGCTACTGCACTTAATTTTATTGTTTTTTTTATCATTATTTTTCCTGTTTATGTTATAATAATATTCAATCTATTTGTATGAATATTTTGTGCGAAAGATGTGATTTTGAAGGCTTACATCTTTCGTTTTATTAGCTTTTAAAAGCACCTTATTGTACAAAACAAATTATCTATCTTCTTCTAAATTCCTTTCTATGATATATTCCATTTACTTTTGAATATTTTTGTAATAGATCTCTTATAATTTTTAATAATTTAATCATTATAAATCTTTTATCTCATTTTACAATTTGCAGATGCATAACAATCATCACAATTTGTAATATTCATAATTTTTTTATACTCATCATAAATACAATTCACACTCTGTTTTGAACACACAATAGGAAGTTTTCTTTTTTTTGCTTCTGTTTTAAAATGTTTCATCGCATTGTGATTTAAAAATGAAGTCAACATCACTACACAGCTTGTATCTAAAGGGATCACTTTTCTACAGGCACTTGCTTTTTTTCGTGCATCCCAATGCTTTATTTTTGTGGCACCCAATGTTTTGAGTACCGTACTTATTTGCGTTACATTATCTCCACCAATTATTAATACACTCATAATTTGCCTTATAATAATGCAGCGTTAGTAACTCTCAAGACTTGATCTCTTTGAATGTTACTATATCGCATATTTATAATTTTGACTATTGGGGACAATAAATCAGCACTTTTTTCAAAACCTGACTGAATAATAATTCTATTAACCTTAATACGTAGTTGTGAATCTGACATTTTAATCCTTTTTCTATATTGATATTCATTATTAATATTGAAATATTATCAGAAATTACTTAATTTACTCTTAATACTGAGAACTGTTATCATTAAATTAATAAATAATGGAATTTCTAAATATAATGAGAATTACTATCAGTATAAGAAAATGCTAAGCTTATTCTTTGTAAACTTCCACTGATAACAATTATCACTATTAAATAAAAAGGAATATTATGAGTTTTAATGAATGTAAAAAAATATTTAATACAATAGATACCTCATCAACATTATCTACTTTATTTTTCAATTTTGTCTTTACAAAAATAGCAAATAAACAAATAAACAGATTTGTAGAAAAAGATCAAAACTCTATCAATATTATACCAGTAAGTCATCAACCAATTAAAGTGATTCCTCTTTTTAAAGATATGGACAAAGAAAACTTATCTTTACATTATGAGATCAAAACAGCTTGTGATATCATTGAAAATAGTGATATTAAATGGGTCTATTTTGTTTATCCAAAAAATAAAAAATTTGATAAACATATGCAGATAAAAGTACCGCATTTAGAAGATGCATGTAGTGAATATATGATAAAAATCATACCCTATTCTCTCAATGACTTATACAAAAAAGGAATACACAATGGCAACTGCAATAGTTTATGCAAGTAGCACAGGAAATACAGAATTAATATCAAAAATGATCGCTAAAGAGTTAGGAAATATTCAAACTTTTGATCTCGCTCAAAGTGGTATAGAAGAGATTGTAAAAAATGATAAAATTATTTTAGGAGTATCAACTTGGGGTGATGGTGAACTTCAAGATGACTGGAAAGAGTTATGGGAAGATTTTAAATCAATTGATTTTACAAATAAAACAATTGCATTATTTGGACTCGGTGATCAAGAGGGATATCCAGATACTTTTTTAGATGCTATGGGTCTTGTATATGAACATTTAGTGCAAACGGATGCAAAAGTTATTGGTCAATGGGCTATAACTGAAGAGTATTTTCATGATGAGTCATTAGCCATTGAAAATGGATCGTTTGTAGGGCTTGCTTTAGATGAAGATACTCAAGATGATTTAACAGAAGAAAGAATAGTAAAATGGTGTGATGAAATTAGAAATGAAATTTTATAAGGATAAAGTATGTCACAAAAAATTATAGATGAAATCAATAGATACAGTTGTTTTAAATTTGATCAAAATAAAAATAGAATTGTAAATTTAAAATCAAATGAACACACAAATATCGATGAATTTTTAGGTATTCAATTTATGCTTGATGATAATAGAGTATTGCATACATTTGAACACAATTTTGAGATCCAAATCGTAATATAAAAGAGAGTTTCTCTTTTATATTTTTAAAGAAGCCTTGTTAAGAGTAGTTTCTCTCCTACCTCGAAACACTTTTTGTTATATATAGTACAGATAATAGTGGCATATTATTTTAAATCAGCAAGGTTTCTTTAAAAATATAAATAAGGATAATATTCAAAAATTTAGTTTAATTTAGTAGTTACTACGTAGATGACATGAACTATTACTCTGATGTACTGCAAAATGTGCTCCTTGTATTCTTATAAATTAAGTGCCGTTTGGACACATCCTTCAAGAGAAGTATTATCTGAAATAATAGGTTTTATATCTTGTGGAAAATATTTTGCTGTTGTTTTTCCTATACTAATCGCAGTAAAACTTTCATCCCATACATTATTTTTAAAAAAACCTTCAATCGTTGATGGAGATGAAAATATAATAATAGACTTAGACGGAAACCGAAATCTTTTTTGACTTGAGATAGTTTTGTATATAGCTTTATAATCACACATAATATTATTGTTTTTGAAAATCTCCAGCATATTAGAAACTATTTTTTGAGCACCTAAATATAAAACTTTTTTCCCTTTTAATTCTGAAATAATTTCATGTGCAAATTCATCACCATGCTTATCTTGACCAACAAATTTCAAATCTCCACCATAAAGTTTTATACTTTTTGCTGTTTGAGGACCAATAGCATATGCAGGAACACTTTTCCATTCTTTTGTTAATTTATCTACAAATTTTACAGCATTTTTTGATGTGAAAATAATACAGTCATAATTACTAAAATCAATATCAACTTCCAATCCTACCAGCCGAATCATCGGTATATTTGTTGCATAATCAACTTTTTTGTCACTGAGTAAATATATATTCTTTTGTTTATTTCTTATCCATAATTTAAAATTTTTAGTTTTTTCTTTAAATCGAGAAAGAAAAGTATCTGTAACTAATAATATAATATTTTTATGAGCATCAACAAAAAATTCTATATTCATCTCTGTAAGTTTGTAAGTAAGTTTAATAAATTCTTCATACGTATCTTTTTGTATAGAATTTTTATCTATTCTCAATATTTGTGATGTTTTATCATATTCATAATGAAGTAAGTTTAACTTTCTAAAAAAAGATGTAAAATTTTCCATATATAAATCCTTTCGTGTAATATTTTTCGGAATTATATCAAGATAAAATGAAAAAAAGTTTATTTTTGGACAATATTTGATTTTTTAGAGAATAATTGTATATTGAATATACAATTATTCTAAATATATCTTATAATTTAAAATTTATTGTATATTTTATAGTCATTTGTCAAGGATTCTAACTATAACTTTATTTGTAAAACTTTAGCTATTTCTACAGCTCTTTTTTTCTTTTTACTATGATACACTTTTTTTAAATGTAGTGTAGTATTTTTTATATCTTCAAGTTCAAAGTAACACAGTGCAAAAAGTATATGTACATCAGCATCAAACTCTTTTTTTGTTTTTTGAGCAATACTTTTCAATACTTTAATTGTTGATTTATAATGATGATTATTATAGTGTAAATTTGCTAGTATTTTTTTGTATTTATTAGTTTTGGCAAACTTGGAAGTTGATAACTTTTTTATAGCTTTATCAACTTCTTTTGCACTTAAATAAGCAGAGATAAGTAACTCAAAAGACCTTGCATCTTTTTTTATATAACCTTTGTTGATTCCTTGCTCTATTGCTAAACTTCCCTTTTGAAATAAATCATTTTGCAACAGTAAGTTGACATAAAATTGTGTATTTTTTTTAGGGTCTAGTATCTTTTCTTTGTAGCTTAACTCAATTGTAGCGAGTGCTTTTTTGTACTGTTTCGTTTCTTGATATAAAGATATAAGCTGTAACCAATAGTTTTGTTTTTGTGTCCATTTTTTTACCATTGTATTTAAAGTTGTTATAGCTTGAGCATACTTTTTAAGCTCAATGTGAGATGAGTATAGCATTTGGTATATATTTTCTTTCTTTTCTTTTGAAAGTGCATTATATTTCTTACTATATACAATGGATTTTTTAAATTCTTTTTTATAATAATATGCATAAATAAGTGACTCATATAAATCAAGAGTTAAGTCATTTTTATTGTTAAGTAACTCTTTTGAAAGTATTATACATTTGTCATATTCTTCTAAAGAAAGATATATTTTAGAAAGAGAAAATTTTATTCTATCGATATTATTTTCATCTAAAGCAGCAAGTTTGATGATTGTTTCATAGTATGTTTTTGTTTTGTTATAGTCAGCAGTTTGAAGAGATAAATTTGCTAAGTACTGATAGGCATATGATTTTGCATAATCATTCTTCGATAATACAAGCTTATTTAAAATCTCTTTGGCTTTTTTTACCTCATCTAATTCTATGAGTTTTTCAGCACTCATCAATAAATCATAATTTTTTTGTGACATTGTTGGTTTTGCATACAATACTGCATTTAAGATGAGTATTATCACTATTATCTTTTTCATTTTGACAACCTATAATTAAATGTAATACTTGCACCTACTAGTGCATTTTTATCCGAATCTTTAATGGGTTTAAATCTCCATTTTTTTATAGCTCGTAAGGCAGACTTTTCAAATACACCATTTGGTTCTGATTTTACAACTATTGCATTGTGTACATATCCATTACCATCGATTTCAAACTGTACCTCTACAAAACTGATCTGTCAACCCTATATCATACTAATCATAAAAAATTCTAAGCAGCAGTTTCAGTTTGTAACATCATATTTTCGAACTCTACTGGGGACAAATTTTTATTTGAACTATGCATTCTTTG
>Ga0193965_1000082_pt1 | contig 33635 bp, 36 predicted proteins | sample FB_8_MG_FD_140330 | JGI IMG/M metagenome (GOLD analysis project Ga0193965, IMG submission 140330) | Microbial mat bacterial communities from the Broadkill River, Lewes, Delaware, United States - FB_8_MG | ecosystem: Environmental > Aquatic > Freshwater > River > Microbial mats | place: USA... | reverse complement strand
TAGAGATTTCACTAGAATATATAGAGAATCAGTCTAAAATTTTCTCTAGTGATAAAGATGCTACATTTGATGGTACTAAATATGGTCTTAATGTTAATCTTATTAAAGCTTTTGATCTAAACATGTATGTTCTACCTTATCTAAAAGCTGGTTTTGGTTCAGGTTTTTTTGATATACAGAGAGTTTTACAAAATAGACTTTTTTATAGTTCATTTAATCTAGGAACTGGTGTTTTTATCCCTATAGATGAAAACATAGATTTAGAGTTAGGGTATGAGTATAAATACACATCTTATGAATCGATAGATACTATAGCTGAACAAATCAGTTATGAATCAAATACAAATATCGCCTATTTTGGCTTCAATGTAAGGTTTTAATGATGAATATACTATTTAAAAAAAGTTTATTAACTCTTAGTACAGCTTTATTTTTTATCTCATGTGGTGAGAATACACTAGAGCATATTACAAGTGATGTTGAAAATATAGAGATTGTCCAAGAGAAAAGTACTAGTATATATTCGACTGACGAGCTTAGCTTAAAAGCTACTGTTTATTATGAAGATAACACAAGTGCAGATGCAACAAATGGAGTTACATGGAAAAACTCTGATTATAATGTTACAACACTTGACAATAATCTTCTTATCCCATCTGCTAATATAGGTGAAACAAACATCACTGCTCTATATGAAGAGTTTAATGATTCTATATCAGTAAATATTATAGGATTAGTGGATATCAATAGCTCGTGGGATATAACTCATGAGGATATAAACACAACTGGAGATTTTATACTGAGTGCTCATGGTGACTTTACTGATGGAGTAACAAATAAACTTATAGTACATAATATCACTTGGAGTGCAACAAATGATTCTAATATCTCTATATCTGATGACAATGTTGCAACACTTCATGTTTTTAGCACTGGTGAATTAAATGTAACAGCTGAGTTATTTGATTTTAATATTACTAGAACATATATTATAAAATAACTTTAAAAAGAGTTACTTAATATTAAGTAACTCTCTTACAATCTCTTCCTCAGGTTATGAAAAATTAAATATACTATTTTATGCTTTTAAAAAATTACAATATGAGTTAAATACTTCATGTAACTTTTCTTCGCTTATTTGTCCTATCTCTTTTGTTAAAAGTGTTGATTGAATACTGCATGTTTTATCTATTATTAAATAACTTGTTTTTTGGAAAACTCCTGTTATCAAGTCATTGTTTGAAAATTGTACTGAATTTATATTGCTTGCCTGTGTTGTAAATGGAATATAAATATAATCTTTAAATGAATTTTCTTTAAGTATTAAGATAGGTCTTATTTTATAGTTTTCACCGTTTGTAAAATATATTTTTGCTAAATAAATCTTACCTACCATTTAGAATAATCTTCATCATCATTAAGAGGAGTAGATAAATCAACTTTAGAAATGTGCTCTAGTTCACTTTCACTCCAAAGTTGATAGTTTTCATTTTTGAGAGTATCATTATCTATTACTATTTTATTAACAGCAATAAATTCCAATACTTTTTGAATAGTATTAGAATCATGAAAATAATTTTCTATAATTGGATTATCTATTTTTAATGCTAGCATTTGATTATCCTTCACTTGTTGTAAAATAATTATATCATAAGTAAAATAGAATTTTTAATAGTGCAAAAACTTATATAATTAAATAAAAAAAGTTACTAAATATTAAGTAACTCTCTTACAATCTCTCTATCATCAAAATCAAATTTTTTGTCATAGATAATTTGAAAAGTCTCATCACCTTTTCCTAAAATTACTACAACCTCTTCATCTGCTTGATCATCGAGTGCCATCTCTATTGCTTTTTTTCTATTTAACTCTATCACTACATTACTTGTATCTTCTATACCTGAGAGAATCTCATCAGCGATGAGTTGTGGGTCTTCATTTCTTGGGTTGTCGCTTGTGATATATACTTTTTTACCAAGAGATGCAGCGATTTTTCCCATAAGTGGTCTTTTAACTCTATCTCTATCTCCACCTGCACCAAAAACTACAAGAAGTTCTTTCTCACGCAAGGCATTTAAAACTTGTTGCATCCCATCTGGTGTATGAGCAAAATCTACTATTACATTTGGTGTTTCACACACCTGTTCCATTCTTCCACTTACACCTGCAAAATTATCAACAACTTCTACGACATCTTCTAGTTTTCTACTTGTTAAAATATGTACAGCACCTATTGCACACACAAGATTATAAAGATTAAAGAAACCATGTAATGATGATGTAAATGGAACTACCTCTTGGAAATGTTGTAAGATTCCACTCGAAGCGTTATTGAGAGAATAGGCTATAAGTTTGTAAGTTGCGTTATTTTCTATCCCATAAGTAAAAGTGTTTTTGATATTAAAAGAGGCTTTTGCTTCATCTTTATTAATCAGTTTTTTAGATTCATCTTGAAAAAAGCTATTTTTAACTGCAATATATTCACCCAAAGTTTTATGATAATCTAAATGGTCCTGTGTGATGTTTGTGAGAATCTTAAGCTCAAAATCTAAACCCTCGATTCTTTTTTGCACTATTGCGTGAGAACTCACTTCCATAATAAAATATTCACATCCAGCTTCTACAGCTTGATAGATATGTTTGTAAGTATTGAGTACTGATGGTGTAGTGAGTGATTTACCCTCAACAACTTCATCATTCATAAAAAAGCCTCGAGTACCTTGCATTGCAACTTTATAGTCTAAATCTAATAAGAATGAGTAGATTGCACTCGCTGTTGTTGTTTTACCATTTGTTCCTGTAATACCAACAATTTTGATTTTATCTATCCCAAATAATGATGCTATCTCTTTTATACCTATAATTGAGTGTGCATTATTATCTTTAGCATTTTGTAGATATTTTTCATTTTGAGTAGTTAAAACAAATGCAGTTTGAGAATCACACTCTTGAGAGTTTTCAGTTACAAATTTAAATGTTTGATTGGGTAGCTCGATTTTCAATATTAGCCTTTTTTTATAGATTGTAATGATATTTTTTCTAGTAGATGTAGAAGTTTTTCATCTGTAGGATAAACATTTAATGCACTCTCTAAATAAGATAATGCCATCTCAATAAAATCATTTTCGATTAAGTTTTCTAAAAAATCGATAAAATCATCTTTTTCAGTAATGATTACTTTTGTTGAAAACATAATATTTTCAAAAGTTTCTTTAAAATTATTGCTTGATTTTACAATAGCTTTAAACTCCTCATAAAGGATTCCATCTTCATAAAGGATTCTTTCATTGATTGGTTCTGATAACACTTTAGTAAGTGTATCTAATGCACCATCCAAGTTTTGTAAGATCTCATCTATGATAATATCAGCTGATTCTTTATCTTCCTCTTTTAGAACTTCATAGTAATCAAATAAAGCTTCAGCTCCACCCTCTCCACTCATCGCCATTTCAGAAAGAATTACACCATTATAAGCTTCTTTAGAATTAGGAAAATTTTGTAATACTTGTGCAAATTTATCTAATGCATCTTTATAATTAGACTTTGAAAAACTATCTTTTGCTTTAGTTAATATTTTATGTTTGCTTATAGTACTCATATTTCCCCCAATAGTTATAAATTATCTATATCATTTTCCATACCAACAGGTACATTAACAACACAAAGTTCTGGATGAATATCCATTCTAATTTGTCTCTCAACACCATATTTTAATGTATTTCCACTACTTGCACAACCGATACAAGCACCTTTTAATTGAACATATACTTTTGAATTTTTTACTGTAATAAAAGATATATCACCACCATCTAATGCTAATGATGGACGCACTTTGTCAATAACATTCTTAACTGGTGGAATCAACTCTTCATCTGTAAATGGTATCATCTATTTTCCTTCTTATAATTATATTAATGTAAAATAGGACATTATCGCTTAACAAGTGATAAAAATCATAATTAGATAAAATATTTTACTTTTCTATAGCCAATACTTCACTAACATAAGTAGATTTTCTCATCCCAACTAAAACATAATCAATATTTTCTTGATTCATTAAAAATCTAATTGCACACTCCTGCATAGATGCTGTACACTCTTTGAGAAAGTTTTTTAGTTTCATTTTTGTAGTTCTTGAACACTCATAAGAAACCATTTTTCTATACTCTTGTAAAAACTGATCAATCATTGTAAAAATTGTTTCTCTATTTGCATCGTCAATTTTTTCAAATGTACTTTTAATATGTGGAACTATTTGTGTGAAAAGAAAAGAATCATAATCTCCAATCCATCCAAATTTATGTTTATTATCATCTAACTGTTCTAAAAGTGTAAATATTGGTCTTAGTAACTCATTGTCACATACTTCCATCAACTCATTAAAATAGTTATAGTACTCAAAACTCTCATCATAGTCTGCTAAACGAAACATTAGGTTTTCGTACTGAGCATTGAGTGGTCTGTTTGCTAAAACTCTCAAACCATTCTCTTTAGCCCAAGAGGCACACTTAAGCCCCTCTCTCTCTAGTAGATTGATAGGTAACTCTATAGTTGTAAAGCTATGTGTTGGGTTTCCAAGCTCTTTTGCAGCATCTTGAGCTAAAGTAAGTAAATCTTCGTAAGGTAAAAATTCATCACTGTTATGAGGTACTGAAAAACTATTAGAGCTTATTCCATAAGATTTTATTCTTCCGTTTTGAACCTCTAACTCTAGTCCCATAAAAGAATCAAAGAGTCTTTTATACATCTCATCCATTCTATCATCTTTATCTATACCTTTATTGATTGCATCTAAAAGGTAATATTCAGGATTGTGAATTAGATAACAATCAATACTACTACGCTCCAATCTTTTTAAAGAGTGTGTTAGCTGATCTTCTTGAAACGATTGAGATATAGAGTGATAACAATCAGGGCTATATTCTACTACATCTTCAAATGGTGTATCTTTATGTCTTTGCATATTTGAGTTTTGGATATAACCAAATTTACTCACTATCTCAATTTCATCTTTTTTAGAATCATCAAATTTACTAAGTGCAATTGCAATAGCTCTCTCAGCTCCACCATCCATATAGTTAGATGATGTATCAATCATAGTTATTCCAGATTCTATTGCAAATTTTAATGCTTCAATATGTTGGGGATTATAGTCACTTATTCTGTAAGTTCCGAATGCGAAATTACTCATTATTTCTCACTTTTTGTTAAAGTATTTTAGAATTGGGAAGTTTGGAAGGGGTGTTGGGCGATAGCCCTCAACAAAGGAGGACAAACCCAACGGTATTTATTGAATTATACTAATTCGATAAATGCCATAGTCGTAGCATCACCACGACGAATACGAGTTCTAGTAATTCTAGTATATCCACCAGCACGCTCTGCGTACTTAGGAGCTATCTCATTTACTAAAGTTTTTGTAGCTTCTTTACTTTGAAGCGCTGCGAATACTGTTCTGTGAGCGTTAGAATCGTTTTTAGTAGCAACTGTAATTAGTTTTTCTACATAAGAACGAAGTTCTTTAGCTTTAATAGCAGTAGTTTCAATTTTACCATGTTCAATTAACGAAATACTAAGGTTCTTAAGTAAAGCAGCACGGTGTGCACTTGTACGACCTAGTTTACGGTATCCATGACGATGTCTCATCTAATATCCTCTGTTAAGCTTTTAAGCTTCTATTTTCTTTTTTAATTCTGTAACAACATCATCTGCAAGATCAGCGCCAACTGCAAAACCAAACTCTTGCACTTTTTCAACGATCTCATCATATGATTTCTTACCTAGGTTTTTAACATTTTTTAAGTCATTTGTACTCATTAATGCTATTTCACCTATTAACTTAATATTTGATCTATCAAGACAGTTAAAACTTCTAGCACTTAATCCTAAACTATCAATATTAGTTGTTAGTTTTTTAAGATCAGGGCTTTCTTCAACTCTCTCAATAGTTGCTGGAGCTTTAATACTGATTTCACTATTAAATACAGCAAGTTGCGCATACATAACTTCTAAAGAGTTTCTAAATGCATCAACTGGTGAAATTTGTCCATCAGTTTTAATATTTAGAACAACTCTTTCAAAATTTGGATTGTCTTCTACAAGAACATTCTCAATTTTGTAAGTTGCACTACGAACAGGAGTAAAATAAGCATCTAATGCTATATATCCCTCACCAAGTTCATCGTAAGTATCCTCTGAAGCAACATAACCAATACCTTGAGCAATTTTAATGCTAAAGTTAAGAGTTGAGTCCTCATTTAATGTCGCTAAAGGCGCATCAGGAGTAACAACTTCTACTTCATCATTAGCTAAATCACCACCCTTGATAATACAAGGACCAGCAAAGCTATAGTTAATTTCAGATTCAGCAACATCATCAGAAAGTTTAAAACGAATCTCTTTTAGATTTAAAATAAAATCCGAAATATCTTCAAGCATACCACGCACTGAGTCAAACTCGTGTTTAGCACCCTCGATTTTGATAGCGATTGGAGCATAACCAACTGAGCTACTTAGCAAAAAACGGCGAAGAGGATGAGCTAGAGAGATAGCATACCCTGTTTCAAAAGGGAATGCCATAATGTTAGCTTCATTCTCACTAATTTGTTCTACCTCAAACTCTTGTGGAGCAAGTGGAGTAGTTTTAATTTTATTCATTAATACGCCTTTTTTATTTAATTACTATTTCGAGTAAAGCTCAACGATTAAACGCTCTTCAACTGGAATAACAACTTCTTCACGCTCTGGTAAACGAGTAAAGATACCAAATACTTTATCAGCATCAATATCAACCCATGGAGATAAACCAGTTTGGTTTGTTAATTCCATAGCACGAACAACTTGTACATTTTTCTTGCTTGATTCACGAACTTCAATTTTCTGACCAGGTTTAACACGGTAAGAAGGGATATCAAGTTTTTTGCCATCTACTAAAAGGTGACCGTGAGTAACAAGTTGACGAGCAAAACGACGAGTTGAAGCAAAACCCATACGATAAACTACATTATCAAGTCTTTGTTCAATTAAAGTAACAAGGTTTGTACCTGTATTACCATCTTTTCTTTTTGCTTCAACGAATAATGCACGGAATTGTTTCTCAGAAACACCATACATGAATTTCGCTTTTTGCTTCTCATTAAGTTGTAAACCATACTCAGAAACTTTCTTACGACGCTGACCATGTTGACCAGGACCATAAGGTCTTTTTTCTAATGCAGATTTACCTGCTAAACGACGCTCACCTTTAAGGTTAAGACTTACACCAAATCTTCTTTCGATTTTTTCTACTGGACCTCTATATCTTGCCATCAGTAATCTCCTTAAACTCTACGACGCTTAGGCGCGCGACAACCGTTGTGTGGTAATGGTGTAACATCTTTCATAAATGTAACACGGATTCCTTCGATTGCACCAACAGCTTTAACTGCAGTTTCACGACCTGAACCAGGACCTTGAACTTTAATACCAAGTTCTTTAATACCATGTACTTGTGCTTTTTCAACAGCAGCTTCAACAGCAGCTTGTGCAGCAAATGGAGTTGATTTTTTAGAACCTTTAAATCCTAATGAACCAGCAGAACTCCAAGCAATCATGTTACCCATCTCATCTGTAATTGTAACAAGAGTGTTATTGAATGATGCAGCGATATGAACAATACCTCTAGCAATATTCTTTTTTACTACTTTTTTTCTAACAGCTTTTCTTTTTGCCATCTAGTAATCCTTATGCAGCGCCGACAGTTTTACGCTTACCTTTACGAGTACGCGCATTTGTCTTAGTTTTTTGACCACGACATGGAAGACCACGACGGTGACGAAGACCTCTATATGAACCTAAATCCATAAGAGCTTTAATATCCATAGCTACTTTTTTACGCAGATCACCCTCAACCATATGGTTAGCACGGATCTCAGCAGTAATTGCAGCAACATCGTCTTCATTTAATTCGAAAACTCTTTTATTAGGGTCTATACCAGTCGCCGCTAAAATTAAGCGTGACGCATGTAAACCAATACCATAGATGTATGTTAAACCATACTCTAATCTTTTCTTTTTAGGTAAATCTACACCAGAAATACGAGCCATGGTTATCCTTGTCTCTGTTTATGTTTTTTAACTTTGCAGATTACTCTTACAATGCCTTTTCTCTTAATAACTTTACAGTCATCACACATCTTCTTTACTGAAGCTCTTACTTTCATGGAAAGCCTTTATATTTATTCTAACAAAAGCCGAAAAGTTCGATTCTTGTTTCGTCACTAAAGCTTCACCTATCGGTGAGAGAACAACCTCTACTTTATAAAGCTTAGTTTTGTTAGTACTTTTGCTGCATCTAGGCAAGCATTTTTGATAACTACGCCCGAGGGCGCAACTTAACTTAGCTTGCCAATACTTTTATCCAGATATTTACATATATAGATAGAAATACTCTTGTTTGTTAAAACAGCTAAGCGAACGCGAATTATATCTAAAAAAATGTAAAAGATTTATTAAAGCTTAAAATATTACTCAATAATTGTTCAATTAGTACATATTTTCTCAATCCCAAATAACACTTACACCATATTCTCTATTGAGTATAAGATGTTTCGTATAGTAAATTTTTTTGCCATATTTTTTGCTCAATAACTCAACCTCTATAGAATCTTCACTTAATAGTTCTCTAATCTCTTTATAAGTGAGCCATTTTCCATATTTAGCCAAAGAGTTTTGCCAGATTCTAAAGTCACATGATGAATCATCTGTTAACTCAAACATCTCTCCATCTTCAGTTTTCCAATGAGCATTTGTGCATACATAAAGTTTTACCTTTTTTCCACGAACCTCTTTATCTCTCACCTCAATTGTTCCATCTTCACAATAGGGACACTTTCCTAGAATCATACTCATCTCCTCAACTTTTAAAATAATAATATATAAATAGCGAGTGAGTAAAAAATATTGCAATTTGTCATATCATTAGCAAATAAGATAAATAAAGCTAAAATTGCACTATGAATAATTACACAGAAAAATTTAACAACTCAATTATAAACACATTTTTTACAAAACTACCACAAAGTGAACAAGAGTTTATAAAAACAAAATCACAAGAGCTAAGATTTTCACACCAAGAGATTAAACAAATAATAGATATTGCTAGAGATTTAGGGATGTGGAATGAAAAAAGTATTATAGAGATATTCCCCGATCACAATCAAAAAAAGGTTGTTTTTACTAGACTGAAAAAAGCTTACGAGGAGATTCGCTCCCGTCCTAACTCTTATGAAAAATTTGAACTAAAAAACATCCCAACTGAGCAGAAGTACAGATTCAAAACAGAAGCAAAAGAGGGATTTGGTTTAGGACTTTGCCCTGTTGCATCTGAGAAAACTCGTTGTTGTAATTTGCTTACTCTTGATGCTGTTGAGAGTTGTGGATTTGATTGTTCTTATTGCTCAATTCAAAGTTTTTATAACCAAAACACTATCACTTTTGATTCTGGTTTTGCAGATAAACTAAAGAATCTTAATCTTGATAAAAACAAAACTTATCACATCGGAACTGGTCAGGCATCTGATTCGTTGATGTTTGGAAACCGTGAGGGGATTTTAGATGCTCTTTTTCTTTTTGCCAAAGAGAATCCAAATGTGATTTTGGAGTTTAAAACCAAATCAGATAACATCAAATACTTTTTAGAGAATAATGTTCCATCAAATATTTTATGTACTTGGTCACTTAACACCCCGACTATTATAAAAAATGAGGAACATCTAGCAGCCTCACTAGAGAAAAGAATTGCAGCAGCAAGAGCTGTAGCAGATAAGGGTGTAAAAGTTGGTTTTCACTTTCACCCTATTGTGGAGTATGAAAATTATATTGATGAGTATCAAGAGGTTTATGCCCAACTTTTAGATAGATTCTCTCCAGATGAAGTGGCACTTGTTAGTTTTGGAACACTCACTTTTATCAAACCTGTTATAAAACAACTTCGTGAGAGAGAATTTAGAAGTAAAATCACGCAGATGCCAATGACGGATGCGAGTGGAAAAAGCTCCTATCCTGATGAGATTAAAGTTGAGATGTTTAAGTCAGCTTATGAGAGTTTCAAACCATGGCATAACAAAGTATTTTTCTATCTTTGTATGGAAGAGCATCAGATGTGGAATAAAACTTTTGGGTATCAGTATGCAACAAACAATGATTTTGAGAGAGCGATGCTAAACGCTTATTGTCAAAAAACTAATCGTGAATATTTGATTTAAGAGATACTAAGGGATTTACAACAATAGGCAGTACAATCTTAAACCCTATCCCTTTCTCTTTTATCCCCTTAATCGCTTCAATTGTACCCTTGTGTTGTGTTATAAAATAGTGAGCATTATAAAGACCTAGACCTGTCCCTTTGAACACTTTTTGATTATTGTGTGTATCATATTTATCAAATATTGTTTTTCTTTTCTTTTTTTCGATTCCAATTCCATCATCTTTTATCACTATAATGATGTTATTCTCTTTAGCTTTTACACTAAATTTTATATTTCCACCTGATGGTGTAAATTTGATGGCATTTGAGATTAGGTTGTTGAGTACATGATAATGCAAAGCATCAAAATCACAAGAGACTAATGGTAAATCATCTTCAATATCTACAGAAAAATTTATATTTTTCATTTTTATTTCGTACTTGAAAGTTTTTTGAATTGAACTAATCTCTTCATATAGATTGTCGATATTTTTATATTCTATTACATTTTTTCCAGCTTCCATTTTAGACATTGTTAAAATATTATCAATCAATTTCATAATAGATTTTGAAGCTTTCATCCCACTTTTAAGTAATTGAGTTTTTTCCTCATCTGTTAAATCATCTTCAGAAAGTAGTTCAAAAGCACCAAATACTGCAGTTAAAGGGGATTTTAAATCATGTGTTATGAGGGCTAATATATTGTTGTAGTCACTATCTTTATTATGCATATTTTACAAGTCCTTATCTAATCAAGTTATAAAATAATAAGATGATTAGATGTCAGCTTGGTTACATAATTTATTTACAACCTAGAACTAGATTCTATACTATATCTCTGTAAAATAGTTTTCTCAATCTCAAGAGCTTTTTTTCTCTCAATGGCTACTTTTATCCCATCTTTGTTCTCAAATACAATATATTCACCTTTAAAGTTTTTAACTATATTTACAAACTCTTTAAAGTTTTTGAACTCTTTATTGTTTACCTTATCTACTATCCAGTATGCAAAATTATGGTCGCCTCTACTTATTTTAGATGCTAGAACCTTGAGTAAAACTACAACTTCCTCTTTTTCTTCTGTTGCCCACTGAGATGCTGATTCTCTTAGTTGTAGAAGGGTGGCGTTTGTACTCATTAGCAAGTTTCTAGTCAGTGGTACAAAAGTATATCCACCATAGATAAAATATTTTGGCATCACATCGTACGAGACTGTATTTACAAGTAAATCATTATCTGCGATGTTTGTCATCTCTATATCTATCTCGGTTTTTTTACCATCTCTGAGTATCCCTAAAGTTATAGATTCCCCTAATTGCTTTTGGTCTATAAAATATTTATACGATGTGTATTGATGGCGTCTGTACTCTATTGTGCCATCATTTTCGATTTTATTGCCACAAATAGAGATAATCACATCACCCTCTTTTAACTTCTCTTTTGCTGTAGATGTCTTAGATATATCTATTAGCAATACCCCTGTAGTATCTTTATCCATCTTATACACATTTCTAAGAGCTTCGCTATTTAACCTCTCTGTGCTTATCCCTAGATGTGGGAATCCATCGTATTTTTTATCTTTTATATCATCTAAAAAATGTTTCACTATCTCAACAGGAACTAAATAACCGATATTTTGTGAGTTGCTTATCTGTTGCATCACAACACCCACAATCTTTCCATCACTAATAGCAGGTCCACCACTATTTCCGGGATTTACTGCTGCATCTATTTGGATGGAGAGAAATATCTCTTTTGAGTGTGCATATCTTGTATGCTCTATCCTTGATACTACTCCATTTGTTACACTTAAACTATGTCCACCCATTGGGAATCCATAGAGAGTCACCTCTTGTTGTATATCTGGCAATCCATCAAATTCTAGACTAGTTGTCCCTTTAAAAAAACTATCATCTTCTAACATTAAAAGAGCTAAATCAGCTTGATGGGAGATATATTCAACATGAGCTTGATACCGTTTTGTGTCACCATGACGCTTCACCTCTATAAATGTTTGGTTAGCCACAACATGAGCATTTGTTAAGATTCTATTACCCATGATTATAGAACCTGAGCCATTAGAACGTCTCATACTACTGTTCCATGGGGTTGAATAGTCTGGTATCTTCGATACTGTATATATTTTGACTATAGAATCTTGTACTTGGTGGTTTGCTAAAAGGGGGATTGTTAAAAGTAGATAAATGAAAAGGTTTTTAAATAGGCTCATAGTTTTCTCGCTATCTTTTATTTAGTAAAAGATTAGCAAGAATTATTCCTATAAAAAATAATATACCAACTTTCACAAGTAATATAATTAATCATAAATTTATGAAAGAATTAAAATATTAAGCCTTTCGGTATACTATTCTGTTTTCTTGGAATCTTGTTTTACATCAGGTACTTTTGCTATAAATGAAGTGAATGTTACTAGTCTAGTTAATAATGCATTAATCCTGCTACCTTATTCATTGTTTCTCGATTACCTTTAATTGCAATATTATCATTATTAATAAAAGTACCTATCATATCAGTTTTAATTGTTCTTGTACTTTATAAAGCTGTTATATCCTCAATTGTAACACTAAGTAGTTTACATACTTGCTCGAAAATATTTTTAGCCATATTGTAGAACTCTTCGGCATCTTGTAATGCTGGTTTTCCATGTGGTAAAAGCCCCATATCTCCAGGATAACGCGATTCAATATAGAGTAAATCCAATGTTTCTAATATCTCTACATTAAATTCTAATTCAATATTTATTTTACTTACTAGATTCTCTAGTTTATGCACTCTTGGAATAGGCATAGACATGTTTTCCATAATAGCTTTAAATGATTTTTCTATTGCTTGCTGTGAATGAAAAGCTACCATATGTGTAAGATATGAATCATCTAATATATGCTCAATATTTCTCAAATCACTATAAGCGGCTTTTAGCCATTCTTTAGCTTGGAAACTAGCCATAAATTTTTACACCTTTGTTCATTATCTCTTTACTAAACATACTACCAATTTGTATGAATTTTTCATTCATAGCTTTTGTATGTGTAATAGTGTCTATAGGTATAATTTTTTGAAGATCCTTGATAGCTCTTGAAACTTTAAGTTTAATATCCATGCTTTCTTTAAAGCTTTTTGGAACAAATTCATCTTTTGTAACAACATACAAATCTATATCACTATCTTCTGTAGGTGTTCCATATGCGTAGCTACCAAAAAGAATGACTTGCTCTAAATCTAATGGTTTAAGTCGTTGGAGAATATCTATCTTCATATTTTCTATATTTATCATGAGGTTATTCTATCCTAATTCATTTTATATATATCTTGTTTTATGATAAACTTTATTTATATATAATTTTATTAAAATACAAAAAAGTTCATGATGGTGCTGAATATAGCTAAAAATGGTAAGGTCTAGAAAGAATGAGTATTGTGCTTATGAAGTTGAAGAAGTATTATGATAGTAAACTAAGTTTGCCCCTTTGGGGCTAACCTTATTTTACTTATTTAGTGTGAACCACATCCACCACCACAACAGCCGTTGCTTGTAGATTCATTCATAGCGATTACAAAATTGTTTTCTACCTCTTGAACTTTAAAAGTGTGTTTACCACAAAAATTATCATTCATAGTATCTCTCATCTCTAAAGATTTTAAAAGTGCACCATCTTTTGATTCCATCTCTATACCATTTTCTAAATCACTTCTTTTGAAACAGCCACACTCTTTTTCTACTATTATTTTAAACATTATTTTTCCTTCATTTTATTTTTGCAATACTATCTGAACTGACTTTTTTTATTCTTAGCTTAGAATCTTAACTTCTAAACTTAACTAAAACCATACCAGCAAATTTATTTTTACTGTAATACTCTACTCTATAAATATCACCTTTTTTGTCTATAGAGTGTTTTTTCATAATTTGAGACTTTTTGATTTTAATGTCGGTCTCTTTATTTTTTTTGTTTGTGTAGCCAATCACATTGATTCTATAGTTTTTATCAGTTTTAACTAAAAAATCTCTTTTTACATCCACAATTGAGCCAAACTCTATATCTTGTGTTTTACCATCTATTTGAAATTTTACACTTTTTCTTGAGTTATCATATTCAAAGTAATCTGCACTGAGTTTAGATAATCTTCTGTTGCCATAGTGTATATTATAAGAGCTACCTTTTTTAACAATTTTTAGAAGTGGATTACTTGCTTTAAAATCAACTTCGCCATTTTTTTTGATTGGGAAGTACTTGATAGTATCTCTTATTTTACTTAAAGGTAAAGATATTTTTCCATCATAAAGTGAGATATAAATATCGTTATTAATAGCCCCATAAACACCTTTTGAAGTGAGTTTAAACTTTCTTTTGTATTTGATTCCCATAATATCCATATATTTTTCAAGAGCCAAAAGATGATAATAAACTCGCTTGTGTGTTGGTAGATTTTTGCTCGCTTCGTTTCCAAACGCTGCCTTACCTTGATTAATAGCAAAATATGTAAGAGATTTTTCCATCTCTTTATCACCATTTTTTGTTTGTGTATTATGTACATTGTAAATATCTTCATCTGTTAAAAGATTCTTATTTACATGAGCGACCACTTTGGATGATATATCTTCTAAGTTTCCATATTGAGCTATATCTAAATTACTTTGGTCAATAATAGAGCATTGTCCCCATTTGTGTGGTGAGTGCATCTTATCTTCGTAAGTTTTACGATAATATCCACTCCCATCATGGAGATTCACAACAAGTTTTACTCTCTCATCTTTTATATAAGATTTGATTCTCTGTATTGTTTTATACTCAGGGTCTTTTTTTGATAGATTTGCGAATTTTCTATTCATATCACCATAAGGTCCACGACTTCGCTCAATAATGCTATAAAAATTAAGATTTGGAACTATCCAAACAGAACCTGAAGTTATCTCATAGTGAGTTGAAAGAATCGAAGCAGAAACAAATCCACCCGGCTCATCCCCTTGGATTCCACCTATCACTAAAAGTGTATTGTTATTATCATTACCTTTTTTAATAAGGTCAAAATCAAACACTTTACTTGCATTTAAAGTCGTAGTAATTAATAGTAATAATATTAGACTAAATAACTTCAACATGCCACGGTTCAAATCGTACTCCATCTTTATTATTTTTATTATATCTCATACCAATGTATTCAAGTTGTAACATTTTTTCAAACTCTTGTGTTGATGCAAAATCTGCAGTAAAATTTTTGTATCCCCAACCTTTTCGTCCTACATCAAAATCACTTATAGTATGGTATGAGTATGCAGGGGGAGCGATGCTGAGAGTTGCTTTTGTCATATTTCCATTAGTTCTATATATTTTATTACAATATAAACTCAACTGCTTTACAACATTTCTTACACCAGATGTAAGAATCAAACTATCACCCACATCTTTTTTAAGATTCTCATAATCCTCTTGAGGTTTTCCATTAAACAAAAAATGTCCAGTTCGGGGGATTTTTTTAACCTCTTTTCTTGCTATAGTATTTGTTAGATTATTACAAGTTTTTACCCCATAAAAGCCATATTTATTTGGATTCTCATAAAAAAGTTTTTCTATAAATGCTATCTCCTCTTTTGTAAAAGCACCTATACTAGAGTAGTTACGCCCATAAAAAAGTGCATCATTAAAAGATATAAGATTAAAATTAGCATAACCAACATGTCTTTTTAAATTTTTGAGTCTAGTGTTTACACTCACCAGTAAAGTCCACTCATCCATAGATAAATAAACATCGTCATTTGCTAATAATTGATTTGCATACAGAGGTGTAAAAGCCACACATGTCAAAAAGTTTCTTCTATTCATAATCGAATTATATCTATTTTTTTGTATAATAGATTAAAAAAAAGGATTATTTTTGTCAAAAAAAGTTTTAATTTTATCTAGTGGAAACTCTTGCCGTTCTATTCTTGTTGAAGCTATTGTAAATAAATATATACCAAATGTTCATGCTCTAAGTGCTGGTATAAAAGCAAATGGCAAAATCAATCCTAATGTAAAAACACTCTTAATAGAAGATGATTCATGGAGCGATGAGTATCATTGTAAAACTTTAGACAAGGTGATAGATAATAGTTTTGACTTAGTTATTAGAGTATGCGATAAGGTAAATGACAAAATGCTTCCATTGACAGACGAGATAAAAACTCTTCACATCTCTTATGAGAATCATGACAAAAAAAACAGTTCTGCTTTAAAAAAATTATTAAAACAAATTAAAATGGAAATAATCCCTATTCTACGAATAGAACTCGCCCAATCTTAATTTGTCATTTTTAATAGACAATTATCCAATTTATTACCTCTATTTAAGTATTAAGTCCATATAATACTTACTTCAAAAATTTCAAGCATATTTACAATCACATAAAATATTTTTATAATAAAAGGCAAAAAAATGGTAACTTTAAGTCAAAACGAAAGAGATGCCTTAGATGATATTTTTAACTCTATATATACTAAAAAATGTAAATATACAATGATTAAAAACATGCCATCAGTTGTTAATAAAAAAGTACAACTTTTTTACCACAACCTTTTTAGAGAGTTAAAACCAGCTAGCTAAACTATGCAGCATTTAATGCTAATCCTGCCATCTTATATATAAGTTTTTCAATATTTTCTTTAGAATCAGCCACTTTTTTAAGCTCTGTAATAAAATACTCTCTTGTTCGTTCATCAGCAATGTTAAAAATATTTAGTACCCACTCAATATTGAGCTGAATATTCTCATTTTTATGTACTATCTCAAACAAACTATAAAGATTTAAATCTGATGGAGCTAATATCTCTAAAACTTCTGTATAAAACTCACTTACATCATAACTGATAAGAAGTTCTAAATCTTTTTTAGGGATACTTACTTCACAATCTTCAAACTGATTTTTTCCAACTATTAGCGCATCACCAATTACTAATTGACCACCTATAAAATAGGGAGTTTTTTTCAAAGATAGAGCATTAGAATCTGTATAGATTGTATGCTGGTTAAGTGTTGCTAACTCATCAATTAAAATAGAGTTAAAAAAGCTATAAACAGTATTTGCTTGCATCTCAATATCTATCTCTTGTAACTCTTGTGTTTGTGGATTAATGCTATACGCTTTCATCTAAAAATTCTCCAATAAAATTACATTTACAAAGGTGCCTTTTTCAAGGTTTCCATCATCTTCGCCTGTTACCATCAGTGCTGAATTATTGAGCATATTGGTAAGAATCGCAGAACTTCCCACTTTTTTGTCATCAAAGTTTACAAAATACTCACCATCTTCCACCACTACATTACACGCACTAAACTCTGTAAAACGGCTTCTTTTTGTAAAGTCTTCACTTAGTTTTGCTTCTACTGTTACAAAAGGCTTTTTACGATTTAACATTTTTGCAAGAAGTGGAAGTCCATAAAGGATAGCTGTTACTGTAGATGAGTATGCAAACCCTGGAAGTGCCAAAATAAATTTTTCATCTTTTTGTGCAAGCATAATATGCCTACCGGGTTTAATAGCAACCCCTTTATATACAACCTCAGCACCAAGACGAGGAACTACATCTTTTACAAAATCATAATCACCAACACTTACACCACCCGTACTTACTAAAATATCAGCAGATAAAAGTGCATTAGAAAATGTCTCCATTATAGATTCTTTATCATCACCAATTGTTCCCAACTGAATCACTTCAGCTCCTGCTGATTCAAATAATGCTGCTAGTGTGTAGTTATTTGAGCTTCTAATTTGTGCAGGGTTATCACTTTGTTCACCCAAATCTAAAATCTCACTGCCAGTTGCGATAATAGCTACTCTTGGTTTTTGTGTCACTTTTACCATTACACAATTAAGTCCTGCCATCACACCAATCTCAGCAAAACCTATTTTTGTACCTTTTTTTATAAGTATATCACCAGCTTTATACCCCTCACCAACTGGGCGAACAGATGAGCCTTTTGGTACTTTTGTATCTATTGTAATTTTTGTGTCAACAACATTTACATTCTCTATTTGAATCAGAGTATCAGCACCCTCGGGCATCTTTGAACCGGTAAAAGTTTTAATACATTTACCACTTGTAACAACTCTTTTTTCATCATTTCCAGCTGGATTAAAGCCTAAAATCTCAATCCCATCAGAATCTAAATCTGAATGAATCACAGCATATCCATCCATAGATGCAGTAGGAAATTGAGGGTCATTATACTTTGCTACAATATCCTCATGTAATATTCTCCCTAAAGATTCACTGAGTGAAACTTTTTGGTATTTTGAGCTATTTACTTTAAGTAAACTTAGCATATTTTGACTAGCTTCGTAAGAGAGTAGGCTCATTTTTTAGCTCCTAAAATTCCACTACCAGCAATTGCAGTTGATCTATCTAGTGCGTAGATTCTTTTTCCATCTTTGAGGTCATATTTCCAAATAGGTGCTGAGGCTTTAAAATCTTCTACAAACTCATCTATAAACTCTAATGCAACTCTTCTTTTTGGTGAAAATACTGCTGCAATGTATGATGATTCATGGAGCATAACATCACCACGAGAGTGTGCCATTTTTATAATTGCACCTTTTTCTTTTGCTTTGTCTTGCCACGCTTTAAACCAAGATTCTAATATTGGTTCATAAATATCAAAGCTAAGACCATCGATTCCATCTTCACTTCTTACAGTTCCAACAAAAGGGATATAAGCACCGTAGTTACTTCTTGATTCCTCTTCGTACCACTCTTTTAAAATATCACTAACTGCTAATGCTCCATCATAAAGTTTTAGCATCTCAACCACCACAAACAGGAGGGAGTAAAGAGACTTTATCACCATCTTTGAGTGCTATATCTAAAGAACTCACAATTGTATCATTTACAGCTACTGCACAATTTTGCAACCACTCATTCATCTCTTTATCATCTTGCAAAATAAGAGCTAACTTACTTAAATTATCTATATCTAATGTCAATGTATCTTTTTGTATTGGACCTAAAAACTCTACTTTTATCAACTGTAGCTCCTAAAAATTATTGAAGTGATTATATCTAAGATAAGATTAGCAATGTATAATTTCACCTATAAATTATTTTGGAGTAAGCTTTGATTTTTGGAAAAATAGAATACCTTAATTTACTTCCTTTTCACATTTTTATGAAACGCTTTACAAAAAGTTCTCAACAAACAATAAGTATGAACTACTACAAAGGTGTTCCCTCAAATATCAACAATAAATTTTTATCTAAAAAAGTAGATGCTGCTTTTATATCTAGTATAAGTGCAAAAAAATATAATCATGTAGATTTGGGAATAATTGCCAAAAAAGAGGTTTTAAGTGTTTTAGTGATTCCCAATGAGAAGAATCAAATAGATAAAGAATCTGCAACTTCAAATGTCTTAGCTCAAGTTTTAGGTATTGATGGGGAGGTGCTTATAGGTGATAAAGCTTTGCGTTATTATTTGGAGGGGAAACCTTTTATAGATTTAGCTAAAGTTTGGAACGATAGATATAACTTACCTTTTGTTTTTGCCCTACTTTGTTACCATAAAGATAAAAAAACTTACCAAAAAATTCAAAAATCTTTTCTAAAAGCAAAAATTAAAATTCCACAATATATTTTAAATGAAGCATCTCTTAAAACTGGAATTAGTAAAAAAGATATACTCAACTACCTCAACTATATCTCCTACGAGCTAGATTTTAAAGCAAAAAAAGGTTTAAAGAGTTTTTATACAAAAGCTCTTTAAAATTATAGTTTTTCTATTTTTTGAATATTCTCTATTTTCATCTCACGAAGATTTACATTTTTTATAAAATACTCTAGGTTACTCTCTTGTACCAAATCATCTAAAAGCTCTTTTACTTTTGTAAAATCAACTTTATCCTCACTTATAAGTACAAAGTCATCACCAAAAACTCTAAACAATAAAATATTTTCTATAGTATCTTCTATAATTTGAGAGAATTTATCTAAAAATATATTCCCCTCACTCCAACCATATTTTTTATTATAGTTTGAGAAGTGTTTTATATAAAAAATATCCATATTCTCATACACTAAATCATAGCTATTTTTCATCAAAACAACATCTAAATAGTTTTGATTGTATGCACTTGTTATAGTGTCTTTATAAAAATATGCGAAGCGTTCCTCTTCCAACTGTGTTTTTGGAAGTTGGTTGATGGTGTCATCTATTACTATATCTTTTAAAGCTATAAGTGCTGCATCTACTATATTTGGGTGGAACTGTTTATACTTTAAACTCTCTAGTTCAGCTAAAGCTTCTTTGATTGTTTTTCTTGCCTTATAGATTCTATTGGTTGTCATAGCATCAAAAGCATCTGCTACAATCATTATCTGAGCAAGAGGTGTTATCTCATCACCTTTTAGCCCCCTTGGATACCCTTTACCATCATATCGTTCATGGTGGGAATAAACAATCTCAGCCAAAGAGCTAAACATAGGTATATTACTCAATATTTTATGGCTAACTGTTACATGTTCTTTAATAAGTTTATACTCAATATCGTTTAATATTTTAGGATTTAACAGCACCGCATCAGGGGTGGCAATTTTTCCAATATCGTGTAAAATACCCGCTTGATGAAGAATTGTCACATCTTCATTTGAGTAGTTCATCTCTTTTGCTATAAGTTTTGAATACTCTGCAACCCTTTTTGAGTGACCGGCTGTATAAGTATCTCTTTGCTCAATCATCTCAACGAGAGAAAATAATGTTTTATCATAGTTATCAGATTGAAAATCTATCATCTGTCTAAGCTGAGAAGTTTTATTGTTCACCATATCTTGTAGATGAGAGCTATACTCCTCATTTTCTTTAAACTTTTTTAGTTTTTGGGTGATTTTGAAAAGTTCTTTATTGAGTTGTTGGAAGTCGAATGGTTTTATCACATAACCATCAATTCCAGATTTTATAGCACCAAACATATATTCAGATTCACTATGTGCTGTTGTTATGATAATCGCTTGTTCTTCATTAATATTTTTTATCTGTTCTATCATCTCCAAACCACTCATTTTTGGCATAGATAAATCAGTAATAACTATATCATACTTCTCTTTTTGATAACACTTCAAACCCTCTAACCCATCAGATGCATAAGTAACTAAAGAGAAAAATTTTTTAAGGTATTGAACCATCGTTTTTTGAATAGAAATTTCATCTTCAACATATAAAATCTGCAAATCTGCTGTTAACTCTTTGAGCTTTTTTAAATCTACCATTGCTTCTCACTTAATTTTTCCATTATCAATATCATATCATCAAATGACAATGGTTTTTGTAATGTTATATCACTTAAATCTATATCATACTCTTTCATATTTCTTGATGCAGTTAAAAAAATAATAAAGATTTTAGAATCTATTTGTCGAATCGCTTTACTCATCTCGATTCCATCCATTTTTGGCATCATAATATCTGTAATAATTATATCAAAATGATTATTTTTTTTAAATACATCAAGTGCTTCTTCACCATTAGTACAAATCTCAACATTATCAAAAAACTTATTTAAAAAAGTTCCTGTTCCCTCTCTTACATCTTTTTCATCATCAACAAAAAGAACTTTTAAACCTCTTATTTTCTCTTTTAACTGTTGTATATTATTCATCGTTCTCCCCTTTTTCAAGTAGGTATGGTAACTCTATCTCAACACAAACACCTAAAGCTATATTTTTTACATTTATTATGCCATTAAGATGTTTTTCAACAATTGTTTTACTCATATACAAGCCTAAGCCCACCCCATTTTTTTCATTTTTTGTGGAGAAATAGGGATTAAATATTTTACTCATTATAGATTCTTCAATGCCACCAGCATTATCACAAAAACTAATTATAACACTATTTTCTAGCTTTTTCATAAAAATAGATATTTTTGCATCATCAATTTTATTTCTCAAAAACATCTCTTGGGAGTTTTTCAAAATACTTATAAAAACTTGCATCAACTCTCTTGAATATGTTTCTATCATTTGTGATGAGATATTTTTATCTAGTTTTATATTATAAGATTGCAAAGATTTTTCTATTACATTCGAAGAATCTTCTATAATATTTTTAATATCTACCCTACTTATATTTTTTTCAGATTGAAAAAAGTTTTTAAATCTATCTATTGTTTTTGATAACTCTTTTGTTTTAGTAAGTATTTTTTGAGTATCTTCTTTTAAAGAGTTTTCCTCTATAGTTTGAAGTTGAATATCTGCGAGTATGTTGTTTGCACCCATAGAGATTGCACTTATTGGCTGTCTCCATTGATGGGCTATCATACTTATCATCTCACCCATTGCAGCGTGTCTTGCCTGTGCTATCATTATCTCCTCTTGTACCTTTAGTTTTTGCTGCGTTGCTTGTAGCTCCTCAATAGGTCTGCTTATCCATTTTCCAACCATATACGCTATAAAACCAGACAAAATAATAAGCATTACACCAATATAAAAAATCATATAACTTGTCTCTTTAGATTGTGCTAAAGCTTTATTTTTATCAAAACAAATAACTGTATGCCAAATCTCATCATCATTTCCCTTTAGATGGTCAATCGAGTGAGGTTTTCCACCAAATATAATCTCTTGAGAATCAAGACTTAAGCGTACTGGAGCAAAGGCAACTAAATTATTTTGAAGTATTTTACTATTATGCTCTAAATTTTTTAGATTCTTTAGTAGGTCACATTGTATTGTTGAGGAGAGTAAATCTTTCCCCTCCTCATACACAACAAGACCTTTTGTTCTGACAATTTTTAGATAACCATCCCCTTTTTTATTATATCTATTGACTACAAAACTAAGTGTATTCATAATATTTATATTTGCTTTTAAGATACCTAAAATTTTGCCATCTTTTTTAATTGGATATACCACCCCTATCACATATCCATTTGCACTACTATCAAAACCTCTATCGTCAAAAAATATTTTTCCATCCCCATTTGCAAAAGATTCTCTCCACCAATATTTATTTGCATGTGCAAGTGTGGTTAATTTTGCAGTTGAAGCTACCATTGCACCATCTCCATTTGTTATAAATAGCTCACCATACATCCCAGCAAATATCTCTTGTTGCTTTTTTAAAAACATCGCTAGTTCATTATTGAGGTATGGTTTTACAAATGAATCTTTTTCTGTTTTAGATTCTATCCATTTTTGATTCAAAGCATTTATGTGTTTCTCTTTTTGGATAGTTGTAAATTTGTCATACTCTTGATTCTTTTGAATTAAATAGGAGCTTACTATTGGAGCTGAGGCTATTGTTTTGAGCAAATCGAGTTTATCTAAAAGCTCTATCTCTATATATTTTGCTGATTCTAAAGCCTTTTCTTTGAGCTGGTTTTTTTCATTTTCAAGAGTATTTTTATAGCTCCAATTTGCATAAAAAATAGAGATAAATATCAATATAAACAATGATATTAACATTATACTAATCGATATTTTATATTTAAGTTGCATCTTATAACTCTGTTTTACTTACTACAACTAAGGGTAATAGAATCTCAAAACAAGCACCATTATCTTGATTTTTTACTCCTATTTTTCCCTGAAGATGTTTTTCTACAATTGTTTTACTCATATAAAGCCCTAGTCCTGTTCCATTTTTCTCACCCTTAGTTGAGAAATAAGGGTCAAATATTTTCTCCATTATCCCCGTCTCTATCCCACCAGCATTATCTGAAATACTAATTAGCAAACTATCCTCTAACATATTCAAAGATATTTTTATCACTTTATTATTTATATCTTTTTCCATCAGAATCTCTTTTGCATTTTTTATAATATTGATAAAAACTTGCATCAACTCTCTTGAATATGTTTTTATTTTAGGCGTATCATCAAAATCTAAAATAACCTCTATATTATTGTTTTCTAAAGATTTTCCAATCACATCTAAAGCATCTTTAACAATTGATTGTACTAAAATATTTTCAACTGTTTTCTCAGGTCTAAAGAAGTTTCTAAAATCATCAATTGTTTTTGACAACTCTTGTGTTTGTTTTATAATATCCTCAGCACCCTCTTTTAATGAGCTATCATCTACCATATCTAACTCTACATCAGCTAACATATTGTTTGCATCCATCGCAATAACGCTTATTGGTTGTCTCCATTGATGGGCTATCATACTTATCATCTCACCCATTGCAGCGTGACGAGATTGTGCTATCATCAATTCATCTTTATCAGCTAGTTCTTGTTCTAACTTTTTCTTTTGAGTGATTTCAAGTTTAAAAGCTATATATCCATCTACCTCATTTTTTTCGTTAAAGGATGGAATCATTGTTGAGTTTTCCCAAAATTCTGAACCATCTTTTGCAATGTTTTTTATATCTGAGCTCCAAATATTTCCATTTTTGATATGATTCCACATCTTTTTATACTCAGCATCACTTGTATAACCAGATTTTACAATTCTTGGATTAACTCCCTTTAGTTCATCAAATGTATAACCACTTACCTTTGTATAGTTTGGATTTACATACTCAATATTTCCATCTATATCGGTCATCATAATTGAAACAGGGCTTTTATCTATCGCCGCTTTTAGTTTTCTTACTTCATGATGTGCTAGATACTCTTTTGTTATATTGATTGATACTATCCCTATTTTTTCTTTTTTAGTATCTTTTATTTTAAAACCTAAAGTTCTAAAAATAACTTTTTCATTTTTTTCATTATAGGTTTCTATAATTTTTTCTTCAATACCCAAATCTAAAATTTCTCTTTCAAAACACTCAATCTCTTTAGCAAGATGTTCTGGAAGCAAATCTTGAGCTCTCATCCCAACTATACTCTCTTTATTAAAAAATCTATTTGCACTGTTGTTTGCATAAGTGATATTGAGTAAATTATCTTTAATAAGTATAACTGCTGGTATATACTCCATAAACTGCTCAAACTGGTGTTGAGAAGCTTGAAGTTTAAACTCTAACTCTTTTTGTTTTGTTATATCTGTATGAAAGCCCACCATACGAACTGCTTTAGAGTTTTCATCAAACTTTGTTTGTCCACGGTCAAGTATCCATACCCAAGAACCATCTTTGTGCTTCAATCTATGGATATTCTCATAAGCATCTGTTTTACCCTCAAGATTAGCATGATAATCCTCTTCAACTTTGGCTCTATCTTCTGGGTGCACTAAATACTCCCAAGTAGCCAGCTCATTTTTTAACTCATCCTCTTCATACCCTAACATCCTTTTCCACTGAGGTGAAAAGTACATATCTCCTGTTTGAAGATTCCAATCCCAAAGACCATCATTTGTGCCATCTACAGCAATCTCCAACCTACTAGAGAGCTCCTCAACCTCTGTTACATCAGTAAAATAAACTATACTTCTGTTTTTTTCATCAATCACTAAAGATTCTGCTTTTACTATAAAAATATGCTCTTTAGTATCTTTAAGCATTGCAACCTTATGCAGTTTATTTTTGTTTTCTAGTATATATTCTAACCAACTTTGATTGTTCACTATTGCACCCAAATAGCCACTTTTTTGGATAAAAAAGTCACATATACACCCATGTTCATTTTTAAAACTTTGTGTATCTTTGTAGCCAAAAAACTCAAGCATCGCTGGATTTGTTTTATCTATTTCTCGACCATTAGTTGTTATCATTATATGGGGTGTGATATCAAAAATTGACTGAAGATAGTTTCTATTAAACTCAGTTTTTTTATTTTGTTCATCATAGATATGGATTATATTATCTTGATACACCCCTATTCTACGATAGATAAACCATGACAATATAGTTACAATAAGTAGTATTGCACTAAAAATTCCTATCAAATAGTAACTACGAAATAACCCTGCTTCGGTTATATCTTGAAAAAATATTATTTTTACTTTTGTTTGATTCTTATAATCTTTTAAAGTGATAAGATGGGTAATATATTTTTTACCCTCTATCTCCATCTCAATATTATTTTCTAGCTTATTTGGTGTTTTTAAATAACCACAAAACTTTTCAAGTTTTGGTGTTAGTTCTGATTGAAGTTTATAATTATCTATATCGATAGCACTTGGTTTAGAGTAAAGTTTTAAACTATCTTTTTTTATAAAAACCATGCCACAAAAACCATTTATATCATGCACTGCTTTTAATAAAAAGTTTGGATTTAAACCTAATTCAATTGCTCCAATGTAAGTACTATTTTTATCAAAAATTGGATAGATGATTCTATAAGCACTTGCATGTTTTCCTGTTTCATACCCTTTAATGATTTTATGTGAAGTGTGTATCTCTTTGAGCATATCTCTATCATCAGATATTTTATCTCCAAAATACTCTTTTTGATGCACTCGCAAAAATGAGGTTCCATCAGCTAAATGAACATGCATCACTTTAAGATACCCCTCCTCCTCTTGCATTAATTTAAACTTAGGATATAAAAAATTATACAGAGCTTCTCTTTCTCTATTTTTTATCATCTCTACAACTCTTGATGTTTCAACTATGCGTCTCACACGAAAAGAGTAATCTTTAAAGTAGTGTTTAATTACATGTTCAATCCCATTGTGAATATTATTGGAGTACTCTTTTTCTTGTTTTTCCTGTCTATTTTGCTGAATTATTGATGTTGCTAATATACTCACTACCATAAGTATAAGCATTGATACAACAATGTAAATAGTAACACTTTTTTTAAGTTGTTTTGTACCTAAAAATTTCATATATTCCCTTTAATATAGTTCATCTATAAGATCACTTCCACATTGAAGATTCTCTATCCACTCTAAAAATAGTTCTATATTTTTCTCTTCAAAAATGAGTCCATGTTGGGGTGCTATCATCTTGAGTTCTAAGGGCTTTATTTTTGATACCCACGCACGGCATAACTTGTTTGAGCCCATATATCTTTTATGAAAAGATTCTAAAAAACTTAGATGCTGTGTAAAATCTGTTACATGTTTGTAATTATCTGGTGTGCTCACCACAGCTGCACCAATATCACCTGAGAATACTATTTTTGATTTACTATCATACAAAGAAAAATTACCCGGAGAGTGTAAAAAATGAGCGGGGATAAAACTTAAAGATTCATGTCCAAATTTTAGTTTTGCTCCTTTATCTGGTAGTTCCATGATTCTACTCATATCACTAAAGCCGTAGTGGCTCATAAATCTCACCCAAATAGCTGAAATAATAAATTTTGCTTGTGTAGCGATTGCCCATTGCCCAATTGAACCTGCAACATCTGGGTCTTGATGAGAGAAGAAAATAAACTTTATATTTTCTATAGCAACATATTTTGAGCTAGCCTCGCAAAGCTCATCAAAAATCGCTTCACTCCCTGGGTCGATTAATATCCCCTCCCCATGCTGTACAATAAGAAACTGATTAACTGAAAGAAAAGAATCTGCATGAGATTCATCATCAAAACTAAACATTACACATTTATGTGTGCCATCATCATATAAAATTTTCTCGTTATTAGCCATTTCCAAGTCCTTTAAATTCTCTAATTATTGCCATCTGTCTTTTTGTTATATACTTTATAAGTTCATTTTTCTTTGTTCCATCAAACATAAATACAAGGGAAAAACTATGCTGTAACTCTCTTTTACTAACATACTTTGCTCTAGAGTTTATAATAAAAGGTTTCTTATCCATCTCCAAAACTATATCTATCAAAACATCATCACCCTTTTCTAAGCCTGCTGGAAGAGCATTTAGGTTTAGTTTTATAGCATCGAGTGATATATCTTCAATAAACAGTTCACCTTGAAATTTATTATCCCCTAAAAAGAGAGATACTGTATGTTTTGATTCTGGAACTAAACGGATTGTTTTTCTAGTGACTGGAGATGTCAAAATAAAGTGGATATTACCCAGCTCAACACTTTGGTTATCAAAACCTATTTTTACAATTTTTTCACATATTATATGTTTTGGTAGAGCATCTGAGACAATGATACTTTTTTGTTCATACTGAATAGCTTTTTCTTGTAAATAGTTTGTTTTTACAATAATACTATTCTCATTTACCTCTGTGATGATTGCATCGTTTGTGATGGTCAAACCTTTATAGTAGTTGTGGAGTTCCACTTTTGCACTATTTCTTTGAAGCACCTCTAAGAGATTAAACATCGCCTTGGAATCTTTAAAATTCTCATCATCTTTTGATGCTTTTTCATCAAATAGTTTCAACAAATTCAGCTCTGTTACATCATCAAATGACAACACACTATACGATTCTTTTTCTGGAATATGTTGAAATTTAAAAATAAAGTGTCTAGTGTTCTCCTCTTTATCTTTAATCTTCACATGATAGAGTTTATCCCTATTTTCTAATACTTCATCAAACCAAAATCTATTTTCATGATTGTATAAAAACCCATCATGTTCTAAAAATTTATCCCCAAAATCTTTATATTTTTGAAGAAGTTCCCCAATATTTTCAACATCAAAAAAATCTAAAAATGATTGGTTTGCAATAATTGGTTTTTTATCTTTTATCATAATTACCATTGAGCTTTGGTAATCAAAAACATTTTTGAGGTAGATATTAAAGAGTTGGCTATTTCTTTCATGTTTTATCTCTTCAAGTGCTTCAAATAGCACTTGTGAGAGTTCTGTTATATTGACAGGTTTTTTGATGAATCTAAAAACACCCAACTCTATGGCTGTGTAAAGATACTCTTTGTCATCAAAAGCAGACATAATCATTATTTTAGTTTTAGGGCAAATTGTTTTTATATTTTTACTAAGAGTTATCCCATCCATAAGGGGCATCTTAATATCTGTTATTACAATTTGTGGAAGATGCTTTTTAAAAAGTTTGAGCCCCTCTTTTCCATTTTCAGCACTATAAACTGTGTCAAAAAACTTATGCAAAAGTTTTGAAGCGTTATTTCTTAAGGCATTATTATCCTCAACATATAAAATACTAAACCCTTTAGCATTAGCCACAAGTTTTTTCATATCAACCATAAAACAACCCCTCAATATGATTATACTGAATCATAACATAATGATTCTTTTTAGAGGTTTTATTTGATTCTAGTACGCAACTCTTTTTTATACACCTCTATATCAAAATCTTTCATAGTTGACGAACCACTCTCAATCGCTGCTTTTGCTACTGCACTCGATACCTCAACAACCAACCTTTTATCAAATGGTTTTGGGATAATATAATCTTTTCCGAACTCTATTTTTTTGCCATAAAGTTCATTTAAATACTCTGGAACCTCTTTTGTAGTAAGCTCTGCTAACGCCTCTGCTGCTGCGATTTTCATCTCTATATTTATCTTTTTTGCACGAACATCCATCGCACCTCTAAAGATAAATGGGAATCCTAAAACATTGTTTACTTGGTTATCAAAATCACTTCTTCCTGTTGCTATAATCGCATCTGGTCTTGCTTTTTTCGTATCTACTGGAAAAATCTCAGGAGTAGGATTTGCTAAAGTAAAGATAATAGGATTCTCACCCATAAGTGTAATATCATCAATAGTAAAACTACCCGGTTTTGAAAGCCCAACTACAACATCAGCACCCTCAAACGCTTCTGATTGTGAGATATAACTTTTTGCTGAGAACTCTCTTTTGTACTCATTTAAATCACTTCTACCATCGTGAACAACACCCTTAGAATCTATCATATAAATAGTTTTTACACCTATGTGTCTGTAAAGTCTCGCACACGAAATTGCAGCAGCACCAGCTCCCACTACCACTATTTTAATATTTTCTAGTTTTTTATTTGTGATTTTACAAGCGTTGATGATTCCAGCTGTTGAGATAACTGCTGTTCCGTGTTGGTCGTCGTGCATCACAGGAATATCTAACTGCTCTACAAGTCTTTTTTCTATCTCAAAACACTCAGGTGCTTTAATATCTTCTAAGTTTATCCCACCAAATGTTGGGGCGATTGCAGAAACCACCGAGCAGAATCTATCGACACTCTCAGTATCTACCTCAATATCGAAACTATCTAGTCCAGAAAAAGACTTAAACAAAACACCCTTCCCCTCCATAACAGGTTTAGAAGCCAAAGCACCGATGTTACCAAGCCCTAAAACAGCTGTACCGTTTGAGATAACAGCTACAAGGTTTGATTTTGCTGTATATTTGTAAGCATCATCAGGATTCTTCTCAATCGCTAAACAAGGAACAGCAACTCCGGGAGTATAAGCCAATGCTAAATCTTTTTGTGTTTCTACCGGTTTCGTAGTCTCAACTGAGATTTTTCCAGCTTGTGGAAACTGATGATAATCAAGTGCTTCTTGCTCTTTTTGTGATAGTTTTGGCATAAGTAAATTCTCCGATAAATATTTTTTAAAATTATACATCTTTTGAACTAAAAAGCTTACTGTAGGTTGAATTTAAATATTTATTTTATGTTATAATTCTTTTATCAAAGTGTGGTGCTTTGTGTGTGGAATGTTTTGTTCTGGCAATACTTCTAACAATCTAAGCTCTATCAGCCTTTATGGTTGATAGGGCTTTTTTTATTTATGTGTCTATTTTTTAACATAGTTTTAAAAAATGGGTGGGTTATGGGGTTAGATTGCTAGGAGCTTTGAAAATGCCAGAACATTTTTTCAACATCCACACAGTAGGATATTTAGTTATAGCATCTATTTATATACTATTTGCACTTACTAAACACTAAGCCTACACTTGGAGGACTAACCACCCTTCAAGTTGATTATATTAAACTATAGAATCTCATCAAACAAGTCTCTCTTAAATCTTTTTCAAAATCATACTTTTTCTAAACTAAAAAGCTTACTGTGGGTTGAGTTTAAATATAATTCTTTAATACGCTATAAATAAACTTTGTTTAAAAAAGGGTTCTTATGCTAATTACTAAATACTTCACTCAACTACTTTTTGTTTTTCTTTCTTTATTTTTGGTTTCATCTTCTGTTTTTGCTGCTAAACCTATCTTAAATTGTGCTACCCCTTCATCACAAATCAGAAATGTAACTATTAATGAACTTTACAACGGTGGTGGTGGAAGTAACCTTGAGATGATTGAAATTTATTTCAATGAAACAACTGATGTTAGTAATTGGAAATTGTATTTTCATGATCGTAATACTGATGTTGATCTTGTTTTAGGAACAGGAGAAGGGGTAGTAACATACCCTGATGGCTCAACTGGAACTGATACTAAAAGTGATAAAACATATCCTAAGGGAACCTTTATTGTTTATGATATTGGTGGTATTGATCCAACAAATGGGGAAATATTTATAGTTAATACCACTTCTACTCTTACAGATGGGGCGAATGTTCTTGTGGATTATTTTAAATATTATTCTGACATTAAGAAAGAAGAAACTGTTTATGATGTTACAACACCTTCCGATTGTAGTGTTCTTCTCAATAATACAGATGCTAATGCAAAAGATTTATCACGCTTAACAGATGGAAGTGGTGATTTCTACCAATATTACCCTGGTACAACTACTACAATTGATGTTTCTGAGGGATTAAGTAATCTTGAAAATCTTCCAGCTGATTCTACTCTTAGAGCTAATGTATCTATCTCTGCAGATTTTAATCAAACTGAGGTAAACAGTGGAGATTTAGTTACTTTAACTTTACAAATAAACAATCCAGCTTCTGATTCTATTACTGTAACTGATGTTAATATCTCAACTATTATCCCTACCGGACTTAGATACATCAGTGATGATGGAGGAACCCTACTCGATCCAACTCTTCCATCTAATCCTTATGGAGAAACAAGTTCAGCATTTAATTGGAACTTAAAAAATGGAACTACAACTTTATCTTTTCCAACAGATTCCACAGCAGAGGTTAATATTGTACTTGAAGCAGACAGTATAGAATGTACTACTGCAACAAGTACAGCTAATTTAACTACGAAGCAAACCAATAATGGAACTGCAACAGATAATGCTAGTATAACTATTTATGGGAGCTTATTATTAGTCGATGATGATAAAACTCAATGTCCAAATGCTTGTTACACAAAGATTCAAGATGCTATTGATGCTTCAATCGCAAATGATACTATCACTGTTTGTGATGGAACATATACAGAAGATTTACTTATAGCCAAAAATGGACTTACCATCATCTCTCAAAATACTGATAGAACTAAAGTTATAGTTAATAGTGTTTCAGAAAATACAGTAAAACTCTCTAATGTTGATGGACTTACTTTAGAATCCTTAACTATCAAACAACTAGATACAAAATCTTCTATCTTTTTATCTTCATATAATCAAAATATTTTACTCAAAGATTTAGCTATTAAATCTAATATTGGAAATGGGATTGAAGCTCAAAGTCAAAGTGGAAAACTAGAGATTCTAAACTCAACTATCACAGCATTTAGTGATGGCTTGAGTACAGGGGGAGCAATAAATGGGGAGCTTATCATTAGTGGAAGTAGTTTTAATGCACAAGATGATGCTATCTCTCTTATTGGTGACCTCAACGGTAATCTTAGCATCTCAGATACAAATCTTAGTGCTACACATTACGGCTTTAGACAAAACTCTACAACCAATGGCTCAGTTACTATAACTGATGTTAAAATAGATACAGTTGATAACACTGCTCTAAGGTTTGAGCAAAGTGTAAGTCAAGCTATAAATATACAAAGGAGTTCTTTTACTTCGGGTGGTGATGGTGTCACTTTTGGACAAAGTATAAATAATGGAATCACCATGAGTGATTCTAATATTAGCTCTACAAACTATAGTTTTAGAATCACAAATGCACTCAATGGTGTAGCTTCGTTTTCAAATATGTTTATAGATTCAAATGATAAAGATGCTTTTCTATTTGAAAATACCATAAACAACGGTATTAGCTTTACAGATGTAAATATTACAGCTGGTTATAATGGAATCAATTTTTCAGAAGCTATCAATAATGGAGCAACAATATCGGATACCAATATAGAATCTCTCCATTACGGTGTAAAATTAGTAAAAGAATCTAATAATAATATATCTTTTTCGGATATGAATATCACAACAATAGATTCATCGGGTGGAGCTATTTACTTTGGTGGCACTCTCAATGGAAATGTCGATATTAACAACATAGATATAGTAACTGGGGATGATGGAATTGTATTCAAAGAAACAAAAAATAGCGTTACCCTCTCAGATATCAATATTGAAGCTGATGATTATGGAATCGATTTTAATTTACCTGCAAATAGTATCTCTATCTCAAATGTTGATATAAATTCTACAGATGTTGGTGTATATGTAAGAAAAGCTATCTCTAACTCCTTAACTATAGATGAAGCTACCATAAACTCCCAATATAGAGGAATCTTTCTTGTTGTAGAAAGTAGTGCAAAACCTACTATTACAAACTCTAATATAGTTGGGGGAAGTAGTCACGGTGTTTATACAAAAACTAAAATCTCTC
>Ga0193965_1000080_pt1 | contig 34235 bp, 37 predicted proteins | sample FB_8_MG_FD_140330 | JGI IMG/M metagenome (GOLD analysis project Ga0193965, IMG submission 140330) | Microbial mat bacterial communities from the Broadkill River, Lewes, Delaware, United States - FB_8_MG | ecosystem: Environmental > Aquatic > Freshwater > River > Microbial mats | place: USA... | reverse complement strand
TACCGCTTCCAGCACTATGAAGTCTTACACGTATTCCTATGTTGGGAATTTTGAGTTTACACTCATTTGCGAGCTCTATAATTGTCTCAAGTTCCCCAAGACCCTCGATTGTAATGGTTATATTGTGACCAGATTGTGCTGCTATAAAACCTAAGGTAATCATCTCTTTATCTTTAAAGCCATTTACAGTTATGTGTGCATCTTTAGGAGTTTCACTCATAGCTAAAATTAACTCAGCCTTAGAACCAGCTTCTAGTCCATAATTGTGTTTTGCACCCTCTGAAGTAACCGCTTCAACAACATTTGGAAACTGATTTACTTTGAGTGGAAAAACAGCATTAAAACTACCTTGATATTTATTTAATCTAATAGCCTTGTCAAAATACTGATACAGAGTTTCTATCTGTTTTTTAATTAAGTGTGGAAACCTAAGTATCATAGGACCACGTACATCACATGAACGAACTTCTTCTACAATCTCCAAAAGAGAAGGTTTTGATTTATAATTAAGTACTAGTTCCCCATCTTCAATGATAAAATTATCATTTGACCAAATGTCAAGACCATAGTTTTCCAATTTTTTTCCTATAAGTGTAATTTTTGGTGAAAGTATTTATCAATATCAAAATATATTTCACCACTTCTATTTTTGAAAGTAAGTAAATTTTTATTAAGACCACTAATATTTGCAATCCCCATAACTGCAAGTATAACCTTCATATTTTTTATTAAATTGCGATGGTAATTTCCAATTTCTAAACCTTGTTTTGTAACAAGATAAGAAGCTCTTTTTTTAGGATCTTGCGTAGCCATCCCAACAGGACATACATGAGAACCAAACCCTGAACACATTTTTGCACGGATACAACCTCCACTCATCATAAATCCACGAGCTATACCAATGGCGTCAGCACCCATACACATGGTAATAATAGCATCATCAGGAGTTAATATTTTACCACTTGCAATAATCTTAATATTATGCCTAAGTTCATACTTTTTGAGTATTGTATCTAAAAGATATAATGCATTATTTGTGGTAAGTCCAACTGATTCCATAAGCTCTAGTGGGGCTGTCGCACTTCCACCTTCACCACTGTCTACAGTGATAAAGTCCGGTATAGTTCTCCCATCTTTTTTCCTATTAGCCATCTCTTGAACTATCTCTTCAATTGAGGAAGAATCTGAAATTACTATTTTAAAACCTACTGGTTTTTTTGATAAAGTTTGTAATTTCTCAATAAAGTCAAGCAACTCAGAAGTAGAGTTGGCAAAAGGAAAACGATTTGGAGAGAAAAGGTTTTCTCCCTCTTTAACACCCCGATAATAAGCAATATCTGCATTTACCTTGCTAGCTGCTAATTTACCGCCTGTTTGTTTTGCACCCTGAGCGATTTTAATCTCTGTCATACGGCAGAATTTCATCACTTTTTGATATTTAAGCTCATTAAAGTTACCGTTTTCATCTCTGACACCATAAAGACCTGAGCTCATTTGAAAAATCATATCTGGAATATCAGAAGGAACCTCTTTTGGAAAATCTTCTAACGCAGCTAACCAATTAACTCGAAAAAGTACATGAGACTTTGTATCATAAATATATGTGTTTTGCGTTTTTTTATTGAGTAAAATAGTTCTATACCATTTAAGTGCAATAGCACGATTAAAAATTTTATCTCCAAGTTTAAAAGCAAATTCTGCAAAAGGGGTACTTTTGACTATTTCAAGATATTTTGCATTATTAAGGTTTGGTTTATGAGTAAAAAGATGATTTGAGGTTAAAGAACCTTCCCCTGTATTTATGGTTAAACCAGAGTTCGTACCTGCAATTGAAAACGCACGTACTGCCTCAGGAGAAAGGGCTCCATCACTCATTGCAGAGCGTATAATTGGGGTTTTTGAAACAAAAGGATATTCTCTATTTTGTCCAAAAATAACTGATGTGTCTTCACTTATTTCATCTTCATTCAGAACATTTGTTGCATGTTTGATAATAAAACGAGATCCTGAAAATGGTTGTGTTGGGGAAAACGATTGATAATTAGGAATATCTTTAGCCGCTTTATAAACCCAGTCTACTTTATCTTTGGACTCGTAAAAAGTTTCTTCAGCAAAATACTGGCGCATAGGTTCTCTGAGCATCTCTAAAAGATATCTGCCACGACCTATAATAGGATAGTTGATCAGTAAAGAGTGTTTTCGCTGAATAAACCTATCATAAACGAAAAGGAGAAGAAGTCCAATTAGAAGTACTATAACTATAAACTCAAAGATATCTACAAAATGAGCCCATAAAAAGTGAAAAATCTCCAAATTAGAAATCCATCATCTTAACTGTTTCTTCTGTATTATTTTCTAGATCTTTAATTTTTAAAATTTGACTCTCAATTTCATTGCTTCCAATTATACAAAAATATCTTGCATTTACTTTATCAGCTGCTTTAATATGATTTTTGAAATTTTTCGCTTTATAATCTATAGTTACTTTTTCACTCTCACGTTTTCTTTGCGCTAAGTTCACTACTAAATCTACTGCCTCTTCATCCATTGCACCTATATAATACCCTTCACGTTTGTTTTGAGGCATAACTATAAGTTCCATGAGTCTCTCAATTCCCATAGCAAAACCAACAGCAGGGGTTGCTTTTCCATCTAAAAACTCTACAAGTCTATCATAGCGTCCACCACCAGCTATGGCACTTTGACTACCAATATTATCACTTACAAACTCAAAAGCAGTTTTAGAGTAATAATCAAGTCCGCGAACTAGATTTGTATCTATCTCATACTTGACGCCATTCTCATCAAGAATTTTTTTCAGTTTATCAAAATCACTTTGACAACCATCACAAAGTGAATTTATAAGTTTTGGTGCATCCGTGTAAAGAGACTGGCATTTTTCATTTTTACAATCGAGTACACGAATAGGGTTTGTAGTTTTACGACGCTTACAATCTTCACAAATTTCATCTTCAACAGACTCGATGAAAGAGATTAAAGAGTTGCGATATTGTGGCATGCAGTTTTGATCACCAAGTGAATTTAGCTGCAATCTATAACCGATTCCACAACGTTTGAGAATATCGCTTACCATCATAATCATAGTAGCGTCTTCATAGACACTATCTACTCCAAAACTTTCAACACCAAACTGATGAAACTGTCTTAGACGACCTTTTTGAGGTCTCTCATAACGAAACATTGAACCGTGGTAAAAGAAACGGTGAACCCCACCGGCACGATCTAACTTTTTTTGGATAAAAGCTCTTACAACCCCAGCTGTTCCCTCTGGACGTAGACATACATCATTTTCACCTTTGTCGATGAACTGGTACATCTCTTTACCAACTATGTCACTAGACTCTCCAACGCTTCGTTTAAATAATGCAGTTTCCTCAAGAAGTGGTGTTTCTATAAAGTGAAAACCATACTTTTGTGCTACATCTGTAGCTGTATTTATGAAGTATGTAAATCTTTCATAATCCTCACTTAAAATATCATTCATTCCTCTAAGAGATGCAATCATTTATGTCCTTTATATTAGTAGTGTAAGGATACCATTTTTTATCTTTTATTTACGGTAAATTTTTTTGCAATTAGTAAAAAAACAATCCCAAAAGAGACTATGAAAGCGGTAAGATAAAGAATGGCGTCATAATTTCCATAGATTTGAAAAAGTGAGACACTGTATAAGGGTGCACTTACCTGTCCAATTCCATAAGCAGCAGTCATAGCACCCATAAAAACTACAGGGTTTTTTCCGGCTAAATGACCTCCATGATGCATAAAAAGTGCAACATGACCTATAAAAGTACTTCCATAGAGTGCTCCGCTTAATATATTAAGCGCTACATCGTTTGTAAATGCAGGTATTAAAATCCCAATGATTTGAAGAAAAAAGGCTATTATAATCATATTGACACTCCCATATTTTTGAGCCAATCGCATCCAAATAATTGCAGAGGGGATGCCTGCTAAACCTACTATCAACCACCCCAAGTTTCCATAACCATCGAGCCCTGGCAAAGAGTTAATAATATCGGGAAAAAATGTTGCTTGCACCACAAACCCGACACCTGCTGTAAAATACGCTAATATTAGTAATTTAACATAAGGTGTAAACATATCTTTTGAGACTTTATGTTTAATGGCGTCAGTACGTTGTTCTTTGTCAAAAGAGAGTATGTGCGCGCAGTATATACCACTGAAAAAAGCAAAAACTGCTAGAGCCATCCATGCATCACTCCATGTTCCATCTATCAGTACATACTGCGTAAGTAACTCACTTATGACAATCCCAAACCCTATACCACTAAAGTGTATACCCATAGCTTTTGTTTTATCACTATAAGAGAGCTTTGTCATCACAATAGCACTCCCAACAATTAAGCTCATTGCACTTCCAAAACCAGCTACTATACGTGAGAGAAACCATAAAGTCTCATTTGTAGTCAGGGCTAAAACCATTGTGGTGACTACACTTAAAAAGATACCAAGGCGAAAAAGCTTCACTTTAGTGTTAATATCTTTAATGAATATACTCAAAAATGCGCCAAGCAGATAACCCGTAAAATTGATTGATGCTAAAACTCCAGTATCTTTAATACTTAAAAAATCTTCGAGCATAGAGGGGAGTAAAGATGTGAATGCAAACCTTGCAATACCTATGCCAATTACTATGGACAATATCCCTGCAAGGAGTATATTGTAGTTTTGATTTTTATCAAGAAGATCTATTTTCATAAAAAGCCTAATGTTTTTGCGCAATTATATTGTAAATATAAAAGAATTTATTTTTAATATATCATTTGATTTTTTATATCAAGATTGTATAATGAAGCAATTATTTAAAGAACCTGAGAATAGGAAGATATTTTGCAAAATGACACTATTAAAAAAGTAGGTATTATTTTAAGACCTTCAACTCCTGAATTAAAAAGTACTTTTTTCACATTAGAGAAAATTTTTAAAAAATATGATATTGAAGTTTTTATAGAGAGTATCAGTGGAGGAATGATAGATGTTATGGGTATGGACTTTGATCTATTATGCAAAGAGTGTGACGCTCTTGTAACATTAGGTGGTGATGGAACACTTATCTCTGTCGTGAGAAGAAGTTTTAATTATGATATCCCTATTTTAGGTGTTTATGCGGGTAATCTTGGGTTTTTGGCAGATGTGAGCGTGGATGAACTTGATGATTTTGTAAAAAAACTCTCACAAGGGGAATATAGAATAGATGAGCGCTCTGTACTAGAAGCTAGTATTATGAAAAATGATGAAAAAATCACTATGCATGCTTTTAACGATATAGTACTAACTCGACCATCCATCTCTAATATGATAAATATTGAGACTTTAGTTGATGGTAAAGCTTTTAATACTTACTATGGGGATGGCGTCATAGTCTCAACCCCAACAGGTTCTACTGCTTACAATCTCTCAGCAGGAGGGCCTGTACTTTTTCCACTGACAAAAGTATTTACTCTTACACCTATATGTCCACATTCACTTACACAAAGGCCAGTAGTACTTCCTGGGGAGTTTGCTATAGAGATGAAAACACCCACTAATCCATCTTTGATGATTATAGATGGTCAAGATATGCACCAATTAGATATTGGAGAGAGTGTACATATACAACTAGCACTCAAAACTGCAAAGCTCATACATAGAGTAGAATTTAATTATTTTGATGTACTCAAAGAAAAACTTGGCTGGGGCGAATAATTTTTTTAAATTAGTTGTCAATTTGTCATATTTTTAGATCTTAAATCAAAAAATATGTACCATCTCTATAGTAAGAAATATCTAATATTTTATAAGTGATTAGGATCGAAAAATGATTGAGAGATTTTATTTAAAAGATTATCTAAGCTTTAAAGAGAGTGAATTAAATTTTGCAAATGGCCTTGTAGTTTTTACAGGTCCTAGTGGAAGTGGAAAATCTATACTGCTTAAAGCTATTTTATCCTCTTTGGGTGCTAGTAGTTGTGAAGCAAGTTTATGTGAGTCAAGTGTGACTTGGGATATCGCTTCAGATGAAAATGGTCTTGAAGAGATGGAGCTCAATGTATTTAAACATATAAAAAAAGAGAAGTCTCGTTATTTTATTAATAATCAAAGTATACCAAAAAAACTCATCTCAAATATCTCTTCAAACTATCTAAGACATCTTAGCCTTAAAGATTTTAGTGATTTTGAAAATGAAAATCTATTGGATATTTTAGATAAAAGAGTTGCAAAAAAATCAAAAAAACTACTTCCCATCAAAGAGGAGTATCAAACTACTTATTCTGAATATATTAAAGTCAAAGCTGATCTTTTAAAGGTAGAAGAGGAGGAGAAAAAGATTGTGGAACTTAAAGAGTTTGCAGCCTTTGAGATTAAAAAGATACAAGATTTAGATCCTAAAGAGGATGAGGATGAGGAACTACTTGTAATTAAAAAAGAGCTTTCAAAAAAAGAGAAAGTTATGCAGAGTATAGAAGCTGCGAATGCAATATTTAATTATGAACATCATGCAACAACTGCCTTGGATGCACTTGATGTAGAGAGCTCTTTTTTTAATGATGCTATGAATGAACTAAGAGCAGTTCTTGATAATGCTGAAGAGAGGTTTAGTGCTCTTGATGAGATCGATATAGAAGAGGTTCTTAATAGAATTGAACAACTTAGTGGTGTAAAAAGAAGATATGGAAGTATTCAAGAAGCACTTGCGTATAAAGAGCAGAAAATATTAGAACTTCAAAAATATGAAAATATAGAGATTGAAAAGAGTGACTTGGAAAACAGATACAACACACTGGATAAAAAAATAAAAGAGTTAGGCGAGAGTCTTACCCAACTAAGAGTAGCTGAGCTCCAACAATTTACAAAAGATCTTAATAACTATCTACAAGAGTTATATTTAAGAGAGTGTAATGTAACGATAGAAGAAAGTGAATACGGATACTATGGAAAAGATGAGATCAATATCACTCTTAACAATACACAACTCCAAAAAATAAGTACAGGAGAATTTAACAGGCTTAGACTTGCGATACTTGCTATAAAATCTGAAAACATGAGTCAAAATGGTGGTGTTTTAATGCTTGATGAGATTGATGCCAATCTAAGTGGTGAAGAGTCCATGAGCGTCGCAAAAGTACTCAGACAACTTGCAAAACATTTTCAAATCTTTGTTATTTCACATCAGCCACAACTAACATCTATGGGAAATCAACATTTCTTAGTTTATAAAGATGTAAACGGTTCTTATGTAAAAGAGCTCAATGAAGAAAATAGAGTGGATGAGATAGCAAGAATTATAAGTGGTGAAAAAATTACACAAGAAGCTAAGAGGTTTGCAAAAGAGTTACTTGAGGCAAACAGATGTGTTTCGTAATTGCTTTAATTAGCTTGGCACTGAGCTATAATTTTTTTATCAATGATATGCAATTAGAATCCTTTGGTTCATTAATAGTAGCTATAATTTTTATAGTTTTAATGCTCAGAAACATCATGTATGTTAAAAAAACTAAAAAACAAAAGAAAGAGAAACAAGATGATAGTTGATACCCATATACACCTTGATGACAATCGATATGATGAAGATTTAGATGAAGTTTTAAATAGAGCGCGAGAGGGTGGTGTAAAACGTTTTATTATTCCTGGTGCTGATCCTTTAACATTAAATAGAGCTGTAGAGATAGCTGAAAAATATACTGATGTATATTTTGCTGTAGGTGTACACCCGTATGATATGGAGAGCTTCAAGGATTTAAAATTTGAAGATTATGTTTTTCATGAAAAATGTGTAGCTATTGGGGAGTGTGGTTTAGACTACTTTAGGCTTGAGGGAAGTGATGAGGAAAAAGAGCTCGAAAAAGCAAAACAAAAAGAGGTTTTCGTTGCTCAAATAGAGTTAGCTAAAAAATACAAAAAACCTCTTATTGTACACATTAGAGATGCATCGAGAGACTCAAAACAGATACTTTTAGAGAATAATGCAGGAGATGTTGGTGGAGTCTTACACTGTTTTAATGCTGATGATGAACTTTTAAGCTTAGCAAAACACCAGTTTTATTTTGGAATTGGTGGTGTTGTGACTTTTAAAAATGCAAAAAAACTAGTAAATGTACTTCCTAAAATCCCTTTAGAGCATGTTTTAATAGAAACAGACGGACCATACCTTACACCAACACCTCATAGAGGAGAGAGAAATGAGCCATTTTATACTACTTTTGTAGCAGAAAAAATCTCAGAAATTTTAGATATACCTCTAAAAAACATCAAAGAGACAAGTACACAAAATGCTCTAAGATTGTTTAATATTTCTTAATATTAAAACTATACAAGTAAAATTAATACTATTTTTGCTAAAATATAAACTTTAAATTTAACTACATAAAGTTGTAAATATTGAAGCTTCTATTACTTTTACTACCAATTTTTCTATATGCTAACTTAACCTATGTATCTAATCACAACAAAGAGCTCAGTGTTCTTGAGTCTTTTGATATTGAACCAGAGTTTATATATGACCCTATGATGAATAAAATGAGAGCTAAAAATAGTTCCATATCTAAAAACAGACATTTTTTTAAAGCAATGAGTGATGCTTATACATTTATACCTGCCATTAAAAACATCTTAGCACAGAACCGTATACCTCAAGAGTTTTTATATCTTGCTATGGCTGAATCAAACTTTTCTACAAAAGCATATTCGAACAAAAAAGCTTCTGGTTTATGGCAATTTATGCCGCGAACCGGTAAGTTTTATAATCTTAAAATTGATGATTATGTTGATGAGAGACGAGATCTTATTAAATCGACAAAGGCCGCTTCAAAGTACCTAAAGCAACTTCATAACAGATTCGGAAAGTGGTATTTAGCTGCTATTGCTTATAATTGTGGTGGTGGGAAGCTAAATAGTGCTATAAAAAAAGCTGGAACTGATGATTTGGTTGTTTTACTTGATGATAAAAAAAGATATATCCCAAAAGAGAGTCGCAATTACATTAGAAAAATTGTAGCACTTGCTCTAATCGGTACTGATGAACAGTTCATGTTAGCTAGTGAGTATGAACACCTTTTAAATAGAGCCAATGCTTATTCCATATCTACTGTAGAGGTTCCAAGCGGAGAATCCTTAAGAAGAATATCACAGCTTATTGATATCCCTTTAGTCGAATTGCAAAAGCTAAATAGACACCTTAAATACGATTTTGTACCCCCTAATGAAGAAAAGTACGATATATATATTCCATATATGAAACTTGCAGATTTTAAACAAAAATATTTTGAGCAGTCCATCAAAAATATTTATAAAATTCATGTTGTAAAAAGCGGTGACAACCTTTCGTATATTGGTAGAAAGTATGGTGTTTCATATAAAATTATTCAAGACTTCAATAAGCTAAAATCTACAAGATTGAGATTAAAACAAAAACTTATAATACCTATTGATTCTAAGGTTGCTAGTAAAAGAATTCATAAAAGACTTTATTATAAAGTGCAAAAAGGGGATTCTTTAGAGTCTATTTCTAAAGAGTTCAAGGTTTCAGTTAGCGATCTTAAACTTCATAATCGTATCAAAGGAAGTCTTATTAAAATTGGTGATAGGTTGAAAATATATGAATAAGTTTCTCATTACAAGCTCAGTAGTAATTTTAGTTCTGCTTGCAGGATGTAGCACTCGAGGGAAAGGTGTTTATAGAGGTGCGGTTGATGCACAAAGCTATTCTTCAAATAGTAATCACCATAGTGCTACGATGGATAAGAAAACCTATTCTCATCCCACAATGAAGCCTTATGTTATTAGAGGTGTAAAGTACTATCCAACTGTTGTAAGTGTTGGTGATTCTTTTAGCGGAAATGCGAGTTGGTATGGACCTAAGTTTCATGGTAAACTTACCTCTAATGGTGAAACTTACAATATGCATGATATGACAGCAGCGCACAAAACATTACCAATGAATACAATTGTAAAAGTGCTCAACTTGAATAACGGTTTATCAACTGTAGTGAGAATAAACGATAGAGGCCCATTTGTTGATAGTAGGATTATTGACCTTTCCAAGTCTGCAGCAAGTAAAATAAATATGATAGGACCAGGTACAGCACCTGTAAAAATAGAGATTTTAGGATTTAATTCTAAAGATAAAACAAAAATCCCTAGTACTCAAGAGATGAAACAGTCTGTACAGCAAAAATCTTTAGAAGATTTTTCATTACAAATTGCTTCTTTTACAAGAATTGAAGGTGCTATACAAACTCAAGAAAAATATGATGGTACAGATGGTTATAATACAATTATAAAAGATGTAGAAAATGAAAACGGTAGAGTTTTCAAAGTACTTTTAAGAGGTTTTAAAAGTGAACAAGAGGCAAGAGATTATAAAGAAAATGGTCAATTTAAAAATGCATTTATAGTAAGAGGAGATTTTTCATGATAACAAAAACAAGAACTACAAAAGAGACAGATATAACAATATCTATGGATATAAATGGTACTGGTAAGAGTACCATAAACACAGGTGTTGGATTTTTAGACCATATGTTAGAGAGTTTTTCAAAACATTCGCTTATCGACTTGGATATTGTATGTAAAGGTGATACTCACATCGATGATCACCATAGTGTTGAAGATGTTGGTATTGTACTTGGTGCTTTGCTTGCTGAAGCTATATATCCTATTGAAAAAGTGGAACGATTTGGTAGTGCCAACATAGTCATGGATGAAGCTTGTGTCTCTTGTGATCTAGACCTCAGTAATCGTCCTTTTTTAGTATATGAGGTTGAAGTGTCAGGAAAAGTAGGGCAGTTTGATACTGAGTTGGTAGAAGAGTTTTTTAGAGCTTTTGTACTTAATTCCAGAATAAGTGCACATATTATCGCTTTACGTGGTAAAAATAGACACCATATTATTGAAGCATCGTTTAAAGCTCTAGCTGTTGCGATTCGTCGTGCGACTGCTAAAAATGAAAGAGTTGGTATCCCAAGCACAAAAGATGTTTTATGATTAAACTACTTGTTTTAGATGTGGACGGTTGCCTTAGTGATGGAAAATTAATTTACGATTCTCATGGCGTAGAGAGTAAAAATTTTAATGTCAAAGATGGTCTTGGAATTACAACGTGGATCAAGCTGGGGAATCAAGTAGCAATCATTACTGGAAGAAATTCTACAGTGGTACAAACTAGAGCCAATGAACTCGGAATACAACATCTTCACCAAGGTATAAAAGATAAACACAGAGTGCTTAAAGATATTGTTGATTCTCTGGGAATAACACTACAAGAAGTAGCTGCTATCGGTGATGATTTAAATGACTACAATATGCTATCGTTAGTTGGGAGAAGTTTTACACCAGCTAATGGCGTCAAAGAGATAAAAAATATTGTAAACACCATTCTCTCTTGTAATGGTGGAGATGGCGCAGTAAGAGAGATGATTGATATCATTGTGGATGAAAACAATCAAAAAAATCAATTTATGGCTGTGTGGATATGAATATAAACATTTTGTTTAGTGCCATTCTAGTTGGTTTATTGGCTATATTTTTCCTTTTTAAACCTTTAGATCTTCAACAAAAAGTTTTTACAGATGTCCCTTTATTTGAGTTAAATCAATTTACACTTCATGAGTTAGATCAACTTGGTTTAGTTACACTTATGAATGGGGACAATGCTCTTAAATACAAAAATCGTTATGAGGTTGTGGGTGTGAATTACACAGATAACTCTCGAGATTATATAGCAAATATGAAAGCAAATCATGGTGTTTATAAAGATCATATAATGAGTCTTGAAGGAGATATAGTTTATCTGAGGGAAGATGGAATCAACTTTGAGACACAAGAACTGATTTATAATAAAAAAACAGACATTGTTGTAAGTAAAACACCGTATACTGCTTTTCGTGGTGAAAATGTAGTAACCGGAGAATCCCTTAAATACAACAATCTTTTAGATCAAATAGAGTCAAGTAAGGTAACTGTAAAATATAAAATAGGAGATACGATTTAATGAAACAAATATTTATACTTTCACTGCTTCTGAGTACATCACTTTTTGCCCAAGAGTTAAGAATCAAGGCAGACTCCTTTAAAGCAGATGAAAAGGCTGGTATGTCTGTTTTTTCAGGAAGTGTAAACATAGTAAAAAACCAAGATGAACTTAATGCTTCAACTGTGACAATTTTTACAAACGAAGAACATAAACCTACAAAATATATTGCGAGTGGAAATGTCGCTTTTTATATAAGCACTCCAAAGGGGGCGATTTATAGTGGAAATGCCCAAAGAGTAGTTTATCTACCTGGAAAAAAAGAGTATCATTTTTATGAGAATGTACGCTTAACTCAAGTAAATGAGAAAAAAGAGATAATAGGTGATGAAGTTGTTTTAAAAACAGTAGAGGGTAAAGCCTATGCTAAGGGTGAAAAAAGTGGCCCTGTAATTATGATATTTAATATTCCTGATGAGGAGGAGAAGTAATATGGTTGAGATAGTAGACGCAAAGTTTATCACTTCGGCTCCCAATATAGCTGGAGCACCGGAATCAGAGCAACAAAATGAAGTTGTTTTTATGGCACGCTCAAACGTTGGTAAAAGCTCACTTTTAAATGCTTTAACTAACCATAAAGGTCTCGCAAAGGTATCATCAACCCCGGGTAAGACAAGACTTATTAACTATTTTGATGTGACTTTTTTAGACAGAGATAAAGATAAAAAAACTATAGTCAAGTTTGTTGACTTACCTGGTTTTGGGTATGCTAAAGTATCAAAATCTATGAAGTATGATTGGGAAAAGAACTTAACAGACTATATTGCTCAGCGTGAACAAATTAAGTTGTTTATCCACCTAATAGATTGTAGGCATCCTCATCTAGAGATTGACACATCAGTAAGTGAGTTTTTATTTGATAATATCAGAGAGAACCAATATATTTTACAAATTTTTACTAAAATCGATAAACTTAACCAAAAAGAGCAAAATGCTCTTAGACGTGAGTTTCCTAATGCTATGATGGTTTCAAGTTCAAAAAAACGTGGAACTATAAAAGCGATTCAAACAATTTATGATATTTTATTTGAGGAAGAAAATGAAGATTGAGCTTAGAAAAGCTACTTTAGCTGATATTAACTCGATGCAAGCACTTGTCTTACCTGAAATTGAGTCAGGTGTCATTTTGCCAAGAAACGATGATGAGATTGCAACAAACATTAGATCATATATTCTCGCTTATCATGATGGTGAACTCGCAGGGTTTTGTGCTTTACATATACACACCTCTTATCTTGCAGAGATCAGATCTCTTATAGTAAAAGAGGGTTTAAGAGGGCAAAAGATCGGAGAACAGTTAGTTGAAAGATGTGTAGACGAGGGGACTTCATTAGGATTACAAAGAATCTTATGCCTCACGTATAAAAAATCATTTTTCGAAAGATTAGGTTTTGTAGAAATTCCTAAAGAGTCAATACCTGAACATAAAATTTGGGCTGACTGTATTAAATGTAAACATTTTCCAGTATGCAACGAAGTATCACTCATCAAAAATCTTTAATAACTCAAGTAGGATATTTTCTTGCTTTTGTTGTATATGAAAGTCTTACAAGTATCTATCTTTTTTTACCTCCTCTATTTGCTGTTTTGTTTATATTATTTGCTAACTCTCTTAGAGATGAAGAGAGTATATCTTTATTTTTCATTATCCTTTGCTTGATGGTTTTTGAAGCAGAAAACGGATATCTGATATTTAGTTCAATAGTATATTTTGGTTTAATATATAAGTTCTTATTACCAAGAATAGTACAAAACATCAATTGCACCTCTTGTGTAAAAGCCTCCACCGTATTTATAGTATATTTTGGATTTTTTCTCTTTTCACTGCTTTTATCAAAAGTTTTTTTAATCGAACAGCCAAGTATAAATTACTATATAGTTTACTATATAGTAATTGAGATCTTTTTGGTGACTCTTTTATGAAAGTAAAATTTATTCTTTTTGTTTTTATATCAATATGGCTAGCACTTATTACAAGGGTTTTTTTTCTATCTATAGAGTCTAATTCTTACTATGACAGACTCTCTACAAATAACACTATAAAAATTCTAAAAATAGCACCTGTAAGGGGTGAAATAGTAGATAGAAATAATCTACCAATTGCAATTAACAAACTTGGATTTAAGATTACGCTTCGTCCCCATTTAATGTCTAAAAAGAATTTAGAATCTTTTCATGAAGAGCTTAATCTTTTAGTAACTCTATTCCCAGATTTAAATAAAGATGCAATGATTAAGCAGTACAAGAAAAAAGACTCTTATTACAACCACAACTTTATTGAGATTATCGACTTTATCCCATATGATAAGATTATGCCAGTGTACTCAATGTTGAACTTGAGAGAAAATATCGAGATTATTCCAGCTCCAAAAAGATTTTACCCATTTAATGATATTGGAGCTCATATCATAGGCTATGTAGCACGTGCAAATAAAAAAGACATAGACAACGATGATACGCTGGAGTTGATTGGATATACTGGAAAAACCGGGATAGAAAAATATTATAATAGGTATCTTCAAGGTGAAGCAGGACTACGGAAAATTAAAGTAAATGCTAATAATCAAGAGATAGAAGAGCTTTACAATCAACCAGCAAAAGAGGATAGAAAACTCGCCTTAACTATCGATATGAATTTACAAAAATATATTGCTAAAGAGTTTGAAGGGAGATCTGGTGCTGTAATTGTTATGGATATAAACGGCTCTATTCTTGCAGCGAGCAGTTTTCCAACATACGATTTAAACATCTTTGTGTCAGGTATGTCCCATACGATGTACAATGAATTAGCATCAAGTTTAGAGCACCCGTTTACAAATAAGCTTGTCAATGGTTTATACCCTCCAGGCTCTACTATAAAAACAGGATTAGGTTTACTTTACATCACTTCAGAACTGAATGAAAACACAAGTTTTAATTGTGAATCTAAGCTTCCTTTAGGTGGAAGGGTTTTTAGGTGTTGGAAACATGCAGGACATGGACAAACAAGTATTAAAAAAGCTATCAGAGAAAGTTGTGATGATTATTTTTACAAGGGAAGTTTACTTGTTGGAAACCAAAAAATGAGTGAAGCACTAAAGCGTTATGGGCTAGGAAAGAAAACAGGTGTTGATCTGCCAAATGAGTTTATAGGCATAGTTCCATCCCGTGAATGGAAAAGAGAAAAGTACAACAAGTCATGGAATATTGGAGAAACTCTTAACACATCAATAGGTCAGGGTGATTTCTTGACTACACCTATGCAAATAGCTCAATTCACAGCACTTATGGCTACTTCTAAACTTCCGGTACCATATCTTGCGAAAAGTATTGGAAATGAAAATACTACACCTATTCTTCAAGATGTTCTCACATCATCTGAAAAAGCAAAACTTCCAATCATTCAAAGAGCGATGTATGAGACCTGTAATTATCCAAATTCTACTGCTAAGAATTATGTAAGTTCTAAGGTAACTATAGCAGGAAAAACAGGAACTGCACAGGTTATTGGAATTAAGCAAGATATTAAAAAAAGAAAACTTGAACATGAACTTGCATATTACAATAGGTCTCATGCATGGTTTACAACATATGGGCCATACAAAAATCCTCAGTATGTTGTTTTAGCGATGATAGAACATGGTGGACATGGTGGACAAGCAGCAGGAAAAATAGTCTCAAATATATACGACAAGCTCTTAGAGCTTGGGTATATTAAACAATAGAGTTTTGTATAAAAAGAGCTAAAATAATAAGTAAAAAGATTCCACCAGCTTTGTTGTAAAGCTTGTTGGCAAGTATAAACAAAAGGGTAAATGACGCAGCGACCATAATCAACATATCAAATCCTGTTGCAGCTAAATCTACGCTCAACGGAGTAACAAGTGATGCAGCTCCAAGAACCATAGAGAAGTTTGCTACATTTGAGCCAATAATGTTTCCTATACTCATCTCAGCATTACCTTTTTTAACTGCTACTAATGAGACGACAAGTTCCGGTAAAGATGTACCAAGAGAGATTAAAAAGATACCTATTATCCATTCACTTACACCAAAGTCTCTAGCGATGTTGGTACCACTCTCAATAACAAAACTTGCCCCACCTATAGTTAAAACAAACCCTATCACAAGAAGTATTAAAGTTTTACCCCAGTTAAACTTCTCTTTTAAGAGATCCTCATCAAGTTCCCCCTCTAAATCCTCTTTTGAAGATGTAAATAAAAAGATTAAGTAAGAGATCATTAAAAGTAAATATAAAACTCCATCAAATCTTCCTATGACGCCATCTTGAGCCATTATGAAAAATATTATTAAAGGTACTACTACCCAAGCACTATCTAGAGCAAAAAGATTACGATCGGGATTCATTGACTTTGCAATAACAAAAACCACACCAAGAACAAGTGTAATATTAAAAATCACACTCCCAACAACATTTGCAACAGCCATGTCGCTTTTACCTTGAGATGCTGCAACTACAGATGCAGCCATCTCTGGCAGGGATGTTCCAAAAGCAACAAGCGTAGCGCCAATCACAAAATGTGAAATATTAAAATGCAAAGCTATTCTTTCTGATTCTTTAATTATAAAATCAGCACCATATATTAAAGCTGACATAGCAGCTAAAAAAATTACAAAATCCATTTTTATCCTTGTGTTCTAATAATTAAACTATTAGGTAATTGAAACTTTTCTATTAGTTTTGCCTCTTCTTCTCGCATCTCTCCATTATCAACCTCATGGTCAAATCCAAGCAGATGTAAAAGCCCATGGATAAAAAGTAGACAAAGTTCATCATGCTCAGTATGTCCGAACTCTTTTGCTTTTTGAACTACATGTTCTGAGGATATCACAATGCTTCCAAGTGGCGCCATAGGCATATCAACATAGGGAAAACTAAGCACATCAGTATCTTTATCTATATTTCGATGCTCTTTGTTAATCTCTTTAATTACTTCATTTGTTGTAATAATAAGTTCTATCTCTTTTTGAGTTAAAGATGAGGCTATCTCATGTAAAAAAAATTCATCTACCTCTAAAGAGGTTTCGTTGTCAAGTTCAATCATAAGTGGAATTATATCAGATGAGGCTTATAGTTTATAAAGCAGTTTAAGAAAACTGCTTTAGTTGTGAAAAGAGAAATTTTAAGCAGTAATGTTTAAATTATTGCCCATACCAGTTTTTTGTGCTGTCATCTCTTTTGATTGTTGGGAAACACTTTCTAAAACTTTTAAAGTGTTTTGTTCAGCGACATCAATAGACTTTTTCAAAGCATCTAACTGAACAGAACCAGCGTTTGCGCTTGTACTTGTTGAAGATGATACATCCATAATCTCTCCTTTATATTATATACTTACCATTGTACATCTTTATTCTTGTTAAAAAGATTAAAAAATAATTCTACTTATGTTAAAATTCTTTTATGAATAAAACAAATATAAAAAAAGCAGTATGTGTTATGAGTGGCGGTATGGACTCTACGCTGAGTGCTTATATGATGAAACAAGATGGCTACGAAATTATAGCTGTGCATTTTAATTATGACCAAAGAACACAGACTAAAGAGTTAGCATGTTTTCATAATATCTGTGACGCCATTGGGGCAGACAATAGATATGTACTGGATTTGGATTTTTTTAAACAGCTTGGTGCTTCTGCTCTTACAGATAAAACTATAGAGGTACCAACTGGTGGAATAGAAGAGGGTGTCCCTGTTACTTACGTTCCATTTCGAAATGGTATATTTTTAAGTATGGCAGCTGCTGTTGCTGAGAAAGAGGGTGCAGAAGTTATCAGTATAGGTGTGGTTGAAGAGGATAGCAGTGGTTATCCAGATTGTAGAGAGAACTACATCAAAAGTATGCAAGAGAGTATTAACCTAGGGACAAAAGATGAGACTAAGATAGAGATAAAAATGCCTCTAGTACATCTTCAAAAATCACAGATAGTGCAAAAGTCACTTGATTTAGCAGTACCTCTTGAATTAACTTGGAGTTGTTATAAAAATGAAGATGTAGCTTGTGGAGTATGCGATAGCTGTAGACTTCGTCTCAATGGTTTTTCCCTCGCCGGAGTAAAAGACCCCATTGATTATGAATGAGATCAGCTTTAAAGATTTAAAAGTTTGGCATATATACAAAAGTAGCATCAAACATAGTTATATAAACATAAAAGTGACGAACAATGGCGTCAATATCATTTTAAAGACACCAAAGGTCTCAGAAGCTTATATTCAAAATATTCTTCTTCAAAAAGAGTCGTGGATTAGAAAACAGCTTTCAAAAATAGATGCTCACTTACCAAAACAGATAAATCTAGAAGATGAAGTGCTTCTTTTTGGAGAAGTTTACAGTATAGATACCATCGAGGCTTCACCTTTGAGAGAAAAAATCAAAAGAGTTCCTGTTGAGAATAAAATACTTTTACAAAAAAAATATGATGAGTTTTACAAAGATCTTTGTAGCTCATATCTTAGTAAGCGAGTGGAATATTTCTCACAAATAATGAACCTAAGTTATACACAGCTAAAATTTCGAAAAATGAAAAGCAGATGGGGAAGTTGTAGTTCAAAAAAAGTTATTACTCTTAATACTCAACTTATTAAAATAAAAAAAGAGCTTATTGATTACGTAATTGTGCATGAGTTGGCACATTTAGTACATATGAACCATTCGAAAAAGTTTCATGATTTAGTTGATAAATATTTGCAACACTCTAAGCAATGGCGTCAAGAGCTAAAAACTATCTATTTAGAAAGATAGTTAATATGATATTTACTCGATGGTGACCACATCATCCAACCAACTGTATTTATATCTTCTGTTGCTTTTATCTGCTCTTGTATTTCGTCTCTTTTATACTCCCGTTTTTTACTTGTATAATCTTTAAAATACTGTAACCAAGGTCTTACACGCTTTGTGTCAATCCTCTTTTTAATATTTGATATGCTTCTATATATAACCTCATAAGGATAATCAGCAGGGTGTGTAAAGTAAAAAGAACCACTTGAAAAACCTGATGGGTATAACATAGGGGCTAAGTAATCAGCATGTTTTGCAAAAGATTCAACAGTTTGACCAATATTATTATCATCATCACTCCAACAGATGTTTCCATAAGTATCTACTGAGATAAAAACCCCATATTTACGAAGTCTGTTTTGTGCAGTTTGCAAAAACTCTTCAATCGCTTTGATTCTATTTTCTTGCGTGTGTTTTTTTGAATAAAGCAAATCTGTCTTAGCAGGGAATCTAATGTAATCAAAATTTATCTCATCATAACCAACTTTTGCAGCTTCTTCTGCAATAGAGATTGTATATTCATGAGAGCGTTTATCATAGGGATCTACCCAAGCCATATTGTCATGGTTTCTCCATGTCTCACCATCAAGATTTTTAATTGCATAATCAGGATTGTGTGAGGCTTGAAGCTCATCTTTAAAAGTCACAACTCTAGCAATAGTGTAGATGTTGTTAGCTTTCATTGTTTGTATAAACTTCTCAATGTCTCTATTGGTACGATTTTTATGCGCGCCATAATTATTCGCTTGTTCAAACGAAGTTAAAAAAGATGTAGAACCATACTCATTTTTGACATCAACAACGACAGCATTTGCCTCTGTCTCTTTTATAATTTTTAAAATATTTTTGAGAGTTTGTGAATTATTACTAGCTCCCCAAAAAGTTAAATACAGAGCTTTTACAGTGATAGGTTCTACTTTAATAGTAGAGTTTTTTTTATTGGCACTAAATTGTAATGGACGATACCCATAAGCTTTTACAAAATAAGTATCTTCTTTACTTTTAATACTAAAAAAACCTTTTGAATCAGATTTAACACTCTGTTTTGTATCGCTAATGATAACATCAGAAAGTGGTTTTAGTGTAGTTTTATCAACAATAGTACCACTAAAAGAAGCATAAAGTGATATTTGAAAAAGTAGTAAAAATATATAAGTCTTCATTAATTTTGTCTCAAGTATTAAGATACCCAAGACAAAGCAAATCTCATACCTATCTAACGTTCATTAAGAAAATAACGTAAACTTGTATCACTCCACTCTCGAGATAATTCAAGGTACTTTTCTATAGAACCATATACATGAGCAAAGTCTTTATTTTTCTCACTTAATTCTTGTATAACATCTTTTAAAGCAACTTTTCCGGCATCTATAACATCTTTAGGGTATTGAAGTAGAGTAACATTTAACTCTTTAAGTTTTTGAAGTGCATGAATATTTTTAGCATGAAACTCGTAAGCCATATTTGAATTCATCTCACTTGCACACACCTCTATAATCGCTTGTTGCTCATATCCAAGTTTTTCAAACGATTTTTTATTAAATGTCAACTCTAAAATTGAACCTGGTTCATGCCAACCAGAATAATAATAAGGAGCTACCTTGTAAAATCCCATCTTGATATCAAGTGCGGGTCCCACCCATTCAGTAGCATCAATCACACCACGCTCTAAAGAGGTGTAGATCTCTCCAGCTGGTAAAAGTATAGGGTTTACACCCATTTTTGAAAATACTTCTCCTCCAAGACCAGGGATACGCATCTTTAAGCCCTGCATATCAGCAAGTGAATTTATAGGTTTTCTAAACCATCCACCCATCTGTATATTTGTGTTTCCACCCATAAAAGGGTGAAGATTATACTTAGCATACTGTTCACGCCATAACTCCATTCCATCGCCAAAGAGCATCCAAGAGTTTATCTCCTCAGCTGTAAAACCAAAAGGGATACCACTATAAAGTGAAAAAGCAGAGTTTTTCCCTTTCCAATAATAAGGCCCTGAGTGAAAAGCATCGATTTGACCGCTACTTGCTGCATCAAAAACAGCCAAGGCAGGAACCAGTGTGTTTTTAGGGTAAAGTTTTATCTCTAAACTACCACCACTTACATCTTTTACGCGCTTTGTAAAACTCTCAACACCTGTACCCATAATAGGAAAATGTGCCGGCCATGATGTTGCAAGCTTAATAATAGTTTTTTTATTTTTGTTTATATTTACACGCTTTAGTTCATCACTTTTTTTTGGATGTTTTGAATAATCAATCGCTTGGCGATTATTCTCATTACATCCACTTAAAGCCAAAGCTGCTGAAGTTGTTGTAGCTGTTGCTAAAAAAGTTCTTCTATCCATTATCTTTTCCTTAAAATTCTAATGTCAGTTGTGTTTGATTTGGATTAGGTTGCCTTAAAATAGACTTGTCAACACCAACTATCAATGCAAAATGAAAACTATTCTCTTTAAGTATTTGCACAATCTCATCTTTGTCACTATATGGATAAATTCGATCTTGATTAATGTAAGTATCTTTATGAGAAGAGGGGATTATGTATATAATCTTAGCCCAAGATGCATTTGTTTGTAAAAATTTTATCTCTGATTCTATTAAATCAGCATCTCTTTCAAAAATAAGAACCTTATCACTTGTACCAAACTCTTTTTCTTCAAAGTTTTTATTTGTAAAAACTGCTTCAAAATGCTCTATTGGTGTAAATTTTTTAAGCCTGTAGTTTATTTTTGCACTCTTAAGAAAGTGGAGTAATTCCTCTAAATAGGGGATAAAAAATGGAGATATCAATTGGCGTTCATAAAAAACATCATCATATATAAAAGATGTCTCAAAAAGTGTTTGCTCCATCACTGTAATAGGGTTTATACCAGTTTTTGGAAGCGTCTTAATATCTGTAAATATTTTCTCATCTGTGATTTTAGGACAAAACAGCAGAGTAGTTCCACTATCAAGATTCCATAAACTATGAGAAATATCTTTCATAGTTCCACTCACAGCTATAAAATTTGGTTCTGTCATAACTTGTAATGCAAGTTTTAAAAGTATCTCATTACAGGAGTAAACAACTACCTCTTTTTCAATGAGTCTAAAGCGAAGTAGCCTTTTTAGTGCATCCTCAGCATCCTCGACTTTAATCCAAGCGATCTCACTATCTCTAATCTGTGTAGGTTTATCAAAAAGAATCCCATATGCACCATGAAATATTGCTTCTTCGATTGTACTCTCATCAAACGCGATAAAAAGATCTCCTCTTTTTACTAACTTTGCGTCAAAAACAATATTAAGAAAACTATTTACAAATGGTTCATTTACAAGTTTACCATGTGTAAGTGCAAGTAGATTCTCTAGTCTCATCCAATAGGTGTGCCCGCTTTTTTAGGTTTTTCTGGTCTTACTAAACATAAACCATCTTCATCTTTAGCAGCAAGAAGCATTCCCTCACTCATCATACCCATTAGTTTTGCAGGTTTTAGATTTGCAACTACACACACTTGTGTATTTAAAAGTGATTCCGCAGAATAAAACTCTTTAATTCCAGCTACAACTTGTCTATTTTTACCTTCACCTAAATCTACTTGAAGTTTCAAAAGCTTTTTACTTTTAGGAACTTCCTCAGCTTCAACTACTACACCAACTTTTAAAGAGGTTTCAAAAAATTGACCAATCTCAATAAGGTTATCTTCCTCTTTTTTCTCCTCTTTAGGAGTTTTACTTTCCTCTTTAGGTTTGTTTGGCTCAGCAGCTGGAGCTTCTGGCATTAAAGGCTCTTCAACGCGAGGGAAAAGAGGTGGAACTTTTTTGATATTAAATACTTTTAATAGTTTTTTATCTAAAATAAGTTCATTATAACTTGTATTGTTTATCTCAAAGCTCAGGGCATCAGCGATTGTTGCAGTTGTTTTTGGCATAACAGGGCTAAGCATGATAGAAGCTTTTGCTAAAATATTCGCAACAAGTGCAACTGTAGCAAGAGCCTCATCTTTTTTATCCTCTTTCATCTTCGTCCAAGGAGCATGCTCTTCTATAGCTTTGTTTCCAATAGAGAAGAGTTTCCACAACTCCTCAAGATATCTATGCGTTTGAAGATTCTCCATAAAAGCATCAAGATTTGCTAATGCCTCATTCATGGCGTCTAGCTCTTTTGTATGATACTTTGCTACATCTACACTATCTATAAGAAAATCTGAATATTTTCCACTCATACCGATAATACGGTTAAGTAAATTTCCAAGATCATTGCTCAGTTCTGAATTGATTCTATCAATAAAAGCACGTTGAGAAAAATCTCCATCTTGGCCAAATGGAACCTCTCTAAGCATGAAGTATCTTAAATTTTCAACACCATAAGCATCAGAGACCTCTTTAGGGGAGATCACATTTCCTTTTGACTTGCTCATCTTCTCACCATCTCTTGTCCACCAACCATGCGCACCAATAGTTTTTGGAAGAGGCATATCAAGACTCATTAAAAATGCTGGCCAGTAAATTGCATGAAAACGTAAAATATCTTTACCAACAAACTGTGTAGAAGCTGGCCAGTAGTTCATGTTTGCATCATCACCACCATAACCAAGTGCTGTAATATAGTTCAAAAGTGCATCTAACCAAACATACATAACATGCTTGTCATCATTTAAAGATTCAGGCATTTTTACACCCCAAGTAAAAGATGTACGCGTTACAGAAAGGTCGCGTAATCCACCTTTTACAAAGTTTATAACTTCATTTGCACGTGAACGTGGAAGTATAAAATCTGGATTCTCTTCATAATGAGCTAAAAGTCTATCTTGGTATTTTGAGAGTTTAAAAAAGTAACTCTCCTCTTTAATAATACTCGTACTTCTTCCACAATCTGGACAAAATTCACCATCTTCTAGTTGTGTTTCAGGGAAAAAAGTCTCACAACTTACACAGTAATGACCCTCATAAAAATCTTTATAGATGTCACCTTTTGCATGCATAACCTCAAAAGCTCTTTGAACACCACGTTTATGATCAGCATCTGTAGTTCTAATAAATTGATCATAATCAATCTCAAACTCATCCCATAGGTTTTTAAATGTAGCACTGATCTCATCAGCAAACTCTTGAGTTGGTTTATTGTTTTTCTGAGCAGACTCTTCTATCTTCTGTCCATGCTCGTCAGTTCCAGTTAAAAAGTATGTATCAAAGCCTTTTAGTTTTTCATATCTGGCCATAGTATCAGCAATAAAAGTTGTATATGCGTGCCCTATATGAGCCTCTCCATTTACATAGTATATAGGTGTTGTTATATATTTAGTACTCAAGTATAAATCCTTTATTTAGTTTTTAAAGCGACTAGTCGCGTGAGCTCTCTGCTGAAGAGAACCCAGTGTTCGGAAAAAAATTTAGTTTTTTTCCAAGTTGTGCTTTAGCATCAAAACGTAGCGTGAGTGACTTTGTTACTTACGCGTTTAAAATAGCTAGAATTCAAATCCGCCAGTTTCACCCTTAGACATAGAGTTGTAAACTGCTTGTATATATTCATCTCTTAGTTCACAAGCTAGGTAGTGTTCGCAATCACTACAGCTTTTCATATTTTTTTGAACTTGACACTCTTGTAGTTTTTCTATCATCTCATCAAGATGAAGTTCAAACTTATCTTTTTTAGGCGTTTCTTGCATAAACTTCTTTTACTCTGTTAATCTCATAGTTTGAACCAAAGAAACATACTGCAGTATCGTGAATGTGAGAATGTTCAAGCTCCATAAGATCTCTAAATCCATCTATCGCACCACCACCAGCTGCTTTATAAATAAAAGCAAAAGGGAATACTTCAAAAAGACGACGAAGTTTTCCCTCTGGTTTATCAGTTGTTCCCGGGTAAGAGAAAAGTCCTCCACCTTTAAGTAAGATTTGGTGTAAGTCTGGAACCATACCACCAGAGTAACGCAGGCGATACCCCTCAGCAAACAGACCGTCAATCATCTCTTTATGGTAAGGTGCCCAATGCTGTTGTGTTCCACCTGGAGCATTAAGTTTTCCTTTTTCAGTAAGTCTGATCTCTTTTACAAACTCAAATTCACCAGCTTGAAGAAGATAGAGTTTTGCCTTATTCTCAGCAAAAACCATCTCAACACGTGGCCCATAAACTACATAACACGAAGCCACCATATGTTTTGTTCCAAAATCATGTTTATAAATACCAAATATAGAGCCAACACTTAAGTTCACATCGATAAGAGATGAACCATCTAAAGGATCATATGCTATAAAGTACTCACCATCTTCATGAAGTAACTCTTGATGCGTTTTCTCTTCACTTGCAATTGTATGAATCGATTTCACACGAGAAAACTCCTCCTCTATAATCATGTCACATTTTATATCTAGCTCCAGTTGTGTCTCACCTGAACTGTTTTCTTGTTGTGAATACCCTATATCTTTTACATCTATAGCATCTTTAATACGTATTGCACTTCTTTGAATGGCGTCAAATATATCTCTCATCTTATACTTCCTTTGCGTTTTTGAGTATCCATGAAATCACTTCATCTGGATCATTTAAATTTAAAATATCAACACCATTTGGTATCTCGTACTCATTAAGATTGATTGTTTCATCTGTAGCTAAAGCATCCATATATGAAAAATAATCACTATCAAGTGTATTACGAAATATACTTATACGAGGTAGAGGTAAACTTTTCAAGCCTTCAACAAGTAAAACATCAAAATCATCAAAAAGACGAATCATCTCATCTAGATCTTTGTTTTGTTTTGAGAAATAGGTAGTACGAGTAGGGGAGGTCACTATAACCTCTGCACCTGTATCGCTGAACTTATAACTATCTTTACCCTCTACATCAAATCTGGCTTTATCACCCGGATCATGTTTGATTATAGCGACTTTCTTTGAGTGCTCATTAATTAGTTTTCTTGCAACTTTTAGTATCAGAGTTGTTTTACCACTATTTGATGGCCCAGTAAATGCAACCGCTAATCTTTTCTTCAATTATTATCTCTATTTTAAAATTTAAGTGATTATACAAAAGAAGAGTTTAATAAGATATAATTCCAAATACTTTTTTTGGACAAAATATGAAATATTTTTTAATTAACACCCTTTTTGTACTGCTATTTAGTGCTTGTTCTTATCAAAATGCTTTTACAAAGTTTAATATGTCAAGTGAAGAGGAACTCATAGCAACAAATTCACAAAGCTCAAAAATAGAGACTAAGAATGGCGTCATAGGAATTCTTAACGCTGTTTATATAAACAATACTGATAGAATCTACTTCGATAAAGAGGAGTATTTTTTAGTTTCTGTATATATGAAAAATGAAGATGAGGAGTATAGCTTTAAGCTCAATAACCAAGAGCCGCTTGAGGTAAAAGAGTTGCACGACGTAAAAGAGTTCACAACATATATAAAGAATCCAAAAGAGTGGGAAAAGTATTACATACTAAGCTTTAAAAAATCTTCAAAGAAATTAGACTTTATCCTCGTGAATAAAGGATATGATTCGAGTATATTACATTTTCAAAAATACTAACTATTGAGCTTTTTTTACCAAGAATTTTTTTATACATCACATAGTTTGCTAAAACTCTTTTCCCGTACTCTCTCGTCTGAGCATTACCCATCATCTCCATACTTAAATATGGTTCATATTTTCCATGAGTAAATGCGCCAGTTGCCAAGTGTCTTCGTAGAAATCCTGTCCCACCATTGTATCCATAAGCCATAAACAAAGGGTGCTTAATAGTTTTTTTCATCCAATTAAGATGCTTAATCGCATACTCAATGTTTTTTTCAGGAATAAACATATCTTTATATTCTATCTGCTCTTTGGACTCTTTGGCAATGGCGTCAACTAAAAAAGGCATCAACTGCATAAGCCCTAGTGCAAAAGAGCGAGAGATAGCAGAGGGTATATAATTACTCTCCTGACGCATAATTGCATATATTAAAGCTTTATCATCAAGAGTTACATCTTCAAGATACTTCTCATAAGGCATAATAAAAGCATGTTTTTTATACCTATAAGCTCGCTCAAGTACAAAAGCGTTTACAGCAATCATATTTTTTTGCTCATACTCTTTTGAGAGTTCAAATAACTTCTCTTTTGGAGTCTCTTTAATTTGCTCTAAAATTTTCTTCCACTCAAAGGGATCTTGTAGATTTTTACTACTAAGGCTATCTTTGACATCTGTGGTGGTAAAAAAGTTTTGTGGTTCTTTATCCATTAAGTCATAAGCATAGAGAGAATAGATATTGATATCCTTGCTTTGAAGCATTTTTTGAAGATATCTTTTGTCTTTGCTTATTTGATAAGCCCAAAAAAGATTTTTATCTTTTTGTGAATCTTTTTTTGCCAACTTGTAGCCTAGTTGAAAATAGGAGAGAGCAAGGTTCTCTTTGTTGTTATTAAGAGCAATCAAGCCAATCAAAAAGTTGTTTTGCGAAGAGAGATTGTGGCCATTTATTTTAAGTAAGGACTTTTGAAGATTGTAAAGCTTTTTATCACGTAAAACAATCTCTATAAACCTTTGAATCTTTGCTGATTTACTGAGTTTATTCATAAATTCACGACTAAATGCAATATTGAGATTTGCTCTTCTGTATCGGTTTCCGCATAAGTTAAAAAAATTTAAAACAGTGTCAGCGTCATACTTATTATAAGCTTTTTCTAAATTTTGCTCATTTTGAATTTTTAGTAATTGTATTTTAGCTTTTGAATTTAATTTTGGTACTATTTTTAATCTTTGTTCTGGGGTAAGTTGCAAAGTCTTAAATGGCGTCAGGGCTAATTTTAAACATTTTTCATCTTTTATATCTAAAAGTTTTACCTCATTTTGACACAATATTTTATGTTTCAAAGCCTTGTTATCACTTTTTTGCAAATACAGTTTATCTATTTTATAATGACTGCCAAGCACCTGTTTATAGACTTTGTCAGCTTGATATGAATTAATATCTTGCTTGAGATATTGCCAAATTAGAAAGTTTTTTGCTCGGCTTGGGGGTTTTGAATTTATCTCATCGAAACTTATCTCAGCACAAAGAAGTGCAGAGATTGAAACTGAAAGTAAAAGGGTTTTTAGCATCGTCTTAAACAGACTGGGCGATTACACTTAAAACATAGTTGATTAGAATAATAGCAACTTGTAAACCGATAATAATAACTAAAGGAGCGATATCCATTCCGCTATAAGTTGTTCTCATGAACTTTCTTACATAGTTGTATGCAGGTTGTGTCACTCTATGTAAAAACTGTACTATTGGGTTATAAGGATCAGGATTTACAAAACTAAGCAATGCTGCAATGATCACAACCCAAATATATATATTTATTAAACCTGTAAATAAACCACCAAGTTGAAGTATGGCTACACCTAAACTACTCATTTTATAATCTCTCCTATATAGTTTTTCAGATATGTATAAATCTCAGCAATATCTGGTCCATTCTCACTCCCGGTTAAAAGCAAAGAAAATAGTTTTTCAAACCTCTTTTCATCTATTGACAACTTCTCTAAAATATAACTTTTAAACTCTTTATACTCATCAAAGTAGGGTGCAGATTGAATAAGCTGAGTCATCTGTTTTGCTTCACTTTCTAACTCTTTAGGTATCTCTTTAGTAGCAAAAATAGGCTCTATTTTCTCTCGAAGCTCTTTAGTGGTGCTTACATCTTTTAAATATAAACGAGCAAGTTCACCTATCTCTTCATCCGCAAAACCAACATATCGTGATAACTCTTTAGCATCTAGATTAAAGAGATGCTTTTGATTTATTTTTTTCAGAGTATCAATATCAAACTCTACAATAGAATCACTCATCTTATCTAAATCAAACGACTCAATGGCGTCAGATATGGTAAATATCTCTTGAGGTGTTCCTGACGCCATTGATATAAGATAATTTGATATAGATGATGGTAAATAACCCTCTTCTAAAAGTGACTTTACACTTAGATCATTTGCAAGTGTAGGCAAGTGAGCATACTCTAGTTTTTTATTGTACTCTAAAGAAGCTCTTATATGCTCTTGTTTTGGGGTGTTTTTGATATGTTTTTCATCACGAATCACTAAAGAGATATCACTTAATAGATCATCAATAGCTGATGCAAATATATACCTAGGAGTCTTATCTTGCCCCATAATCATAAAACTATCAAGGCTATCTGCATCAAAACTCAGATCACCTTTAATATGGTCATATACAGTGATACTTTGCTTAGGCTTTTTAATTCTAATAGTAAAAGGGTTTAAATTGTCTATAACTAGTTCTGCTGGTAGATCCTTACACGCATCATCATACATATACTCTTGGTTTAAAGCCTCTGCTTCTTTCCGTTTACTCTCTATCCATTCCCAAGAACAAAAACAAGAAAAAGCTTTTTTTTCATGTATAAGTTGCAGTGCCATTGCTGAGTGAAAACGGATATTTTCACTTTGATAAATCACTTGTGAATATTCTATGCCAAACAAAGCCAGTAAATCAAGAATCTCTTGATCTTTCCCCTCTATATTTTTTTCTTTCTCTATATCTTCAATACGAACAATAAACTCTTCTTTTCTTTGTTTTGCAACAATATAATTAAGTAAAGCAACTCGGAGGTCACTAATGAGCATATCACCAGTTGGACTAGGTGCAAATCTGAGCATAAAAAATCCTAAATACTTTTTTGGAATTTTATCTAATCTAAGCTAATAAAGAGCTATTTACCTCTTTGTCTAAGATGTTATAAGCACAAAGATGATAAAATACGGCTCTTATAATAGTTTTTAAAATCAAAAGGTTTAATAATAATGAGCGAAAACAAAGACTTTTTACGCACAATAGTTGAAGATGATTTAAAATCAGGCAAATATAAAGAGGTAGTCACAAGATTTCCTCCTGAACCTAATGGTTTTCCCCACATTGGACACGCTAAATCAATCTGTATAAATTTTGGTATTGCAAATGACTACAGTGGTCATTGTAATCTTAGAATGGATGATACAAATCCGACAAAAGAAGATATAAAATATGTAGAAGCACTTAAAGATGCTGTAGAGTGGCTTGGGTTTAATTGGGGAGATAATGTTTACTATACTTCTGATTATTTTCCAAAACTCTATGATTATGCGATTGAACTCATTAAAATGGGTAAGGCTTATGTTGATAGCCTTAGTGAAGATGAGATACGCGAGTACCGTGGAACTGTAACAGAAGCAGGAAAACGTAGTAAATATGCACAGCGTAGCGTAGAAGAGAACTTAGACCTTTTTAAGAGAATGAAAAATGGTGAGTTTAAAGATGGTGAACATGTTCTTCGTGCAAAGATCGATATGACAGCTCCTAATATGAAAATGAGAGATCCACTTTTATATAGAATCAGAAATGTAGAGCATTATAGAGCAGGGGATCAGTGGCACATCTATCCTATGTATGACTTTGCTCACTGTTTATCTGATTATATTGAAGGTGTTACTCACTCTATTTGTACTCTAGAGTTTGAGAATAACCGTGATATTTATGACTGGGTGCTTGATACACTAGGTCTTAAACCCTCTCGCCCTTATCAACATGAGTTTGCAAGATTAGGTATTAACTACACAGTTATGAGCAAAAGAAAACTTTTAGAACTTGTACAAAGCAAAAAAGTAAGTGGTTGGGATGATCCTCGTATGCCTACAATTGCAGGGTATAAAAGAAGAGGGTACACACCAGAATCTATTTTAAACTTCTGTGATCAAATAGGTGTAGCAAAAGCAAATTCAATGGTTGATGTTGCACAGCTTGAGTTTTGTATTAGAGATGATTTAAATACAAAAGTGCCACGTGTTATGTGTGTGCTTGATCCACTCAAAGTTACAATCGAAAACTATGAAGGGGAGGAGGAGTTAAATGCTTCTTACTACCCAGAAGATGTTCCAAAAGAGGGCGGTAGAGCTATACCTTTTTCTCGTGAGATTTATATAGAGCGTGATGATTTTATGGAGAATCCTCCAGAGGGTTATTATCGTCTTACACCAGAGCAACCAGTAAGACTCAAACATGCTTACATTATAAGTTGTAAAGAAGTTATAAAAGATGCAAATGGCAATATAACTGAAATTAAAGCAGAGTATTATCCTGATTCTAAAAGTGGTTCAGACACAAGTGGTATCAAAGTTAAAAGTGCGATTCAGTGGGTAGATGTTAAAAAGGGTAAAAAAGTAGAGGTAAGAGTTTACGATAGATTGTTCAAAGATGAAGCTCCAGAAGGGCTTGAGGATGTAAATCCGGATTCTTTACACATTGTAAAAAATGCTCTTATTGAGCCTGCTGTGGTTCTTGAGAAGCCTGATGAGAGATTTCAATTTGAGAGACAAGGTTACTTTTATGCTGATCCTATTGATTACACGGACGAACATCCTGTCTTTAACAAGATAGTAGGGCTAAAAGACTCTTGGGCAAAAAAGAAAAAAACAACCCAAAGTACGCCTAAACCTGAAGCTAAAAAAGTACAAATAGATGGTGAAGTAGTACCTATGAGTGAAGCGGAACAAGCACTGTTTGATAAGTATACAAATGAACTTAAATTAAACAGTGAAGTTGCAAACACCTTAGCCCGTGATGAGCACCTTTCTTCATTTTATAAAGAAGCCTTATCTGCACTCAATAGCCCTGTAACACTTGCAAATATTATAAGTAACGAAGTAGCAAGAGAATTAAAGCATATGCAAATAGATGAGCTTAAATTCGATGCAAAACAAGTAGCAGAGCTTGTAAAGATGATTGATGATGGGACAATATCGAGTAAAATTGCAAAACAAGTTTTTGAAGAGATGGTAAAATCTGGAGAAAATCCAAGCGTAATAGTTGAAGCAAAAGGGCTTATACAAATAAGTGATCCTTCTAAGATTACTCCAATTATCGATGAGATTATTGCAAACAATCCAGAGAATGTTGCTAAGTTTAAAGCAGGAAATACAAAACTACTAGGATTTTTTGTAGGACAAGTGCTTAAAAGCACAGGTGGCAAAGCAAACCCACAAGTAGTAAATAAGCTCGTAGCAGAGAAACTACAATAATTCTGAGCGCTAAGTATAGGTCTTTGTTTTAGATTAAAACAAGGGCTTAGCTTCCTCATGTACCATATTTTACATATTGGTTAACATAATGTAAATTCTCTTTAAAAATAGTTCTTTAGATTTTGAGCTTCCCTTTGTACCTAAAATTCATATCTGAACATTAAAGTTGCAAGTTCTATTACACCTTCATCTAAACTTTCAACTCTTCGTATCGCTTTAGAATATTCTAAACCAACCAAAGCATTTTTTACAGGAGAATATAAAAGGTTTACTTGCAAAGCTTTTACATCTTTATTCAGTTTGTCTAATTGAGCAGCTTGAATCTGCTCAAGATTATTTTGTGTAGCTGCATACGAAATTGCAAATGTTGATCTTAGTTCTAAGTTCCACCAATGTCTATAAGCTAAATGTCCGCCGTAACTCTCTTGTAGTTTAATATTTCCATTATCGTCTACACTACCAGCTGCAAATGCACTATATGCCAGATAACGTCCAAGACCTGATCCGTACTGTGCATCAAAACGGATATCATCATAAGTAAAAGTATTAATTCTTAGAGACAGATTGTAAGCATGTCCGAACTTGCCATCACTCTGTAGATATCTAGTTGAAGAGTTAATATCCGCCCTATCCTGAGTGATATACCTACCCATCGCAGCAAATGAGAATTCTCCCCATGAAGGATAATATCTCATACGTAATATAACATCTGGTACAACATCATCTTTGGGGGTTATCATAGTAGCACTAGAATTAATCAAAGTAGTTTCAGGTTGCTCAAAAGAGATATCATAAGCATAGTTGTAATTATCTATACTATAGCGTATAAGAGGTTGCCTTACTAAAGTTTCATTGATTGTATGGGTGATTGTATCCAGCATTACTGTAGAGTTAAATGCTGAATTTGTTTGCCCTACTGTAAAACCAGCGATGTTAACATATACGTGTCTTAGACGAACTCCATAAGAATTAGTATTTTTCTCGTTAGCATTTGTTGTATCTCCCCAAAAATCGGTTTCAATGATTGCTCTAGCTACTCCGTACTTTGTAGGTGTTCTTGTTTTCACCCAAAGTCTACTATCTCTGGCACTCATAAAAAGCTGACCATTTTCTCCAATAGAATCCTTCTCTAAAGGGATTTTTCCAGCAAAAAATGAACCCTCTGGCGAGGTATACATACTCTGAAGATCAATCCTACCACCTAAGCTTAAAACCGTTTTATCAGTTTTAAGTTCTATAACACCTTTGTTTTGAAGAGGATTGCCCTCTTTTGTCTCACCAACTTCTGACGCCATTCCAAGCCCTGACGCCATTAAAAAAATACAAGGAGACAATAAGAATAGAGATCGTGACATTAACGATATCCTCTAAATTGTATATGACACGAAGTACAAATATTATTTAGACGTTCAATCTCATTATCAAGTTTTTCCATCTCATAATTATTAGCTATCAACTCTATTTTTGAAGCGTGAGTTAGTAACTGCTCGTTTAAATCAAAAAAGTTTTTTAGATTATCATCTTTTAGATTTTTCTTTCCATATCTATTGAGAAGGTTTGAAGATTGTTTTATATTTGTAGCAATGTTAAGTGCATACCTTCTCTTAGCATCATCGATCTCTAACTCACTTCTATTCTTTTTATATATGCTTGAGTTTAAACTGTGCATCATGATATATAATTTATTATTTTGATCTATATGCATGGCAATGGAATTTTTTTTAACTTCTGGTTGTGAACAAGAACTCAAAAAGAGTAAGCTGGTTAAAATGAAGAAATTTTTATACATAGGGAAGATTACCTTTATTCTTTGTAAAATATTATACTATTTCAACTAAAGAATAAGGTAAAAGATTGTTAGACTTTTAAAGTACTCGTCCAAATACCATGAAGATTACACCCTGCTTTTGCTTTAAGTTCTTTAATATTATCTAATTTTAAACCAAAAATAGCAGCTCCACGAGAGATTTCAGGTTCTAAAATGCTTTTACCGACAAGCTTGCCATCAGCATAAAGTTCAATAAAGTCGATCCAGTGATCTGGTGTACTTGGATGAATAATACCACCCTGCCCAACTAAAATTTCAACTAAAGTGTAACCTTTGGCATCTTTTTCTTTAAGTGTTATAAGTGGAGTATGCTTAAGTTCGCCTGCATCCAATTTTGCTGGATTTTTAGGTTTCATCTCAAGACGGTTCATATACTCCTCTTTCATCTTCGCTTCAGCAGATACTGCCATTGTAACAGCTGCTAAACCAGCCAATTTGATTGCATTTCTTCTATTCATTTTTTATCCTTTATTATAATTTATCATACTAACAGTATTAGTGTTTCTGCATTGTAGCATCAAAGAATAAACCTCTTTATGTT